>Ga0160471_100057_pt1 | contig 135812 bp, 105 predicted proteins | sample HID1973K_E11MG_FD_108268 | JGI IMG/M metagenome (GOLD analysis project Ga0160471, IMG submission 108268) | Enriched mosquito-associated microbial communities from UW Madison campus, WI, USA - HID1973K_E11 MG | ecosystem: Host-associated > Arthropoda: Insects > Digestive system > Unclassified ... | reverse complement strand
CCCGACGGGGAGGGGCTTTGCGGTGTCGACAGACGTCCATGTGCTGACGCCACCGCCGTGGGCCATCCATGGCCCACTAAAGCCCCTCCCCGCCGGAACGGCGCAAGGCGCTTTGAGGTTCCTGCTTCGTTTGGGGCGCAACGGTTGGGGGAAAGGGAAGAGCAAAAGCGAAAAGCAAAAGCGAAAAGCAAAAGCAACCGCGACACTCCGTTTTTCCGCGCGCTCCAGAGCCTGGTGCTCTTGCTCTTGCTCTTGCTTTTGCTTTTCTCTCCTCCCCTCTCCGTTGCGCAACACCGAAGTGGGGAAAATGACGCGCCTTGCACCGTTCCGGCGGGGAGGGGCTTTAGTGGGCCATGGATGGCCCACGGCGGTGGCGTCAGCACATGGACGTCTGTCGACACCGCAAAGCCCCTCCCCGTCGGGACGGGGCCCATACCGCAAGCCGCAGCACTACACCGCCCAAGTCCGCGCAACTCCTCATTACCCCCCTCTCCCCAACACCCCCAAAAACTCCACGCGAATCCGCGAAGAACCTCATTTCTGGATTGGTAGTTTGATGGTTGCAGGCGGCATCCAGGGCCAAGCCCTTCCGGGACAGCATCGCCACCGCCACTTACAATTCCCCCATGGACATTTCCAAGCCCCGCGCTCCGCGCATCGAACTGGTCGGCTTCGACGGCGACGACACGCTGTGGAAGAGTGAGGATTACTACCGTGCCGCCGAGCAGGATTTCGAAACCATCGTCGGCCGCTATGTGGATCTGGGCGATGCCGCCAATCTCGGCCACTTGCTCGCGGTGGAACGTCGCAACCTCAAGATCTTCGGCTACGGCGTGAAAGGGATGACGCTGTCGATGATCGAGGCGGCGATCGAGATGACCGAAGGCCGGATCGAGGCGCGCGATATCCAGCGCGTGGTCGAGATCGGCCGCACCACGTTGCAGCATCCGGTCGATGTGCTCGATGGCGTGCGCGAGGCGGTGGCGGAGATCGCCAGCGATTACCAGGTCGTGCTCATCACCAAGGGCGATCTGTTCCACCAGGAGCAGAAGATCGCCCAGTCCGGGCTCACCGACCTGTTCCCGCGCATCGAGATCGTTTCGGAGAAGGATGCGGGCACGTACGCGCGCGTGCTGGCCGAGTTCGGTCTGCCGGCCGAGCGCTTCGTGATGGTCGGAAATTCGCTGCGCTCGGATGTCGAGCCGGTGCTCGCGCTGGGCGGCTGGGGCATCCACACGCCGTATGCGCTGACCTGGGCGCACGAGGCCGAGCATGGCGTGGATGCGGCTTCGCCGCGCCTGCGCGAGGTGGCGCAGGCGCGCGATTGGCCACAGGCCGTGCGCGATTTCGACCGCCTGGCCCGCGCCGCGGCCTAGCGCCGCGGACCGGTCGCCTGCGGCGGCGCGCTGGGGCATCATCGACGCATGCGCCTGCCTCTGCCCGTTCTCGTCTTGCCGGCCCTGTGGTGGCTCGTGGCGTTCGCCGCGCCTGCGCAGGCGCAGGACGGCAAATCCACGGCGACGCCGGCACCGGCCTATGCCACCGGCGATGCCTGGATCGATCGCCAGCTCGAGGACATCGATGCCTACGCGCGCCGCTATCCGGCCAGTTTCGTCGACGAACTGGCGCGCCATCTGGACGTGCGCCGGGGCTATGCCGAGGCGGTGTTGCGGGCGCCGGCGTGGCGCCCCGGCGATCTCTACCTCGCCTGCGCCTGGGCGCAGGCCGTGCACGCCGAATGCCGCGACTGGGTGCGCGCCTACAGCCGCGCTGGCGGCCAGGCCTGGCAGGCGGTGCTGGCCGGCGAGGGCAAGCCGGACAACCTCGCCTACCGGCAGGTCCGCCACGACATCGTGGCCAGCTACGACCGCTGGGACCGGCCGATCACCCTGGATGCGCGCCTGCGCGAACAACTGGGCGATGCCGGGCAGCGCCTCGAACGCGCGCGCGCCGCGCATGCGCCCGAAGGCCAGTCGCCGGCCCGCTGAACCGCGCAGCCGCGGCGCTTTGCTGCTTTGCGGCTGGCCGGGGCACCTCCTGCTCGGCGAAAATGGCGGGCCGGCGATGGGCCGGCGTTTCGCGCATGCCCGCCATGACCGGTAAGTCCTTCGTCAGCTCCGACCACATCCGCAGCCGCTTCGCCCAGGCGATGTCGGACATGTATCGCCAGGAAGTGCCGCTGTATGGCGAACTGATGGCGCTGGTCGCGCAGGTCAACGCGCAGGTGCTGGCCGCGGACCCGGTCCTGGCGCAGCGGCTGGACCGCAACGACGAGCGCGAGCGCCTGGACCTGGAGCGGCATGGCGCCATCCGCGTTGGTACCGCGGAGGAATTGGCGATGCTGCGGCGCCTGTTTGCGGTGATGGGCATGTATCCGGTCGGTTACTACGACCTGTCGGTGGCCGGCGTGCCGGTGCATTCGACCGCGTTCCGCCCGGTCGAGCCCGCCGCGCTGGCACGCAATCCGTTCCGCGTGTTCACTTCGCTGCTGCGGCTGGAGTTGATCGAAGATGCGGCGATGCGCGAACAGGCCGCGGCCATCCTGGCGCGCCGCGACATCTTCACCGCCGCGGCGCGCGCGCTGATCGCGCAGGCCGAGCGCGAGGGCGGGCTGGATGAGGCCGACGCCGGGCGCTTCGTCGCCGAGGCGCTGGAAACCTTCCGCTGGCACAGCGATGCCACCGTGCCGCTGCCGACCTACCACGCCTTGCACGATGCGCACCGGTTGATCGCCGACGTGGTCAGTTTCCACGGGCCGCATATCAACCACCTCACCCCGCGCACGCTCGACATCGATGCGGCGCAGGGGCAGATGCAGCAGCGCGGCATGGCGGCCAAGGCGGTGATCGAAGGGCCGCCGCGCCGGCGTTGCCCGATCCTGCTGCGGCAGACCAGTTTCAAGGCACTGGAAGAAGCGGTGCGCTTCCCGGCGGGCGATGGCGCCGCCGAAGCCGGCAGCCACACCGCACGCTTCGGCGAGATCGAGCAGCGCGGCCTGGCGCTGACGCCGAAGGGCCGCGCGTTGTACGACACGCTGCTGGCGCAGGCACGCGACAACGAAGGCGCCGGCAGCACCGGCGAGGACTACGCCACGCGCCTGCAGGCGGTGTTCGCCGCGTTTCCCGACGACTACGACACGCTGCGCCGCGAAGGCCTGGGCTACTTCCGTTACCGGCTCACCGAGGCCGGGCGTGCCGATCCGGTGCGCGCCGGCAGCCTGGCGCCGGAAGCGGCGGTGGCTGCCGGGCTGATCAGCGCCGATCCCATCGTCTATGAAGATTTCCTGCCGGTCAGCGCCGCGGGCATCTTCCAGTCCAACCTCGGCGGCAGCGAACAGCGCGCCTATGCCGCCCACGCCAACCGCGATGCGTTCGAGCAGGCGCTGGGCGCGCGCGTGCACGACGAGTTCGCCATCTACGCGGCGATCGAGCGCGATTCGTTGGCGGACCTGGAAGGCTGACCGCTCCTGTGCCCTGAGGGGTTATCGCGTCGGGGCTGAAGCCCCTCCCACAAAAGAGCCCATGGCACTGATGTTCCCCCTTTAGGAGGGGCTTCAGCCCCGACCGCAAAGCGTCCGCACAAGCAAACCCTAAAGCACCGATTCCCTAGCCCGCGCCTGCAGCAACGCCTTCTCGCGCGAATTTCGCGCCAGGCCCGCGGCCTCTTCGAACGCAGCACGCGCCTCCTCATGCCGGCCCAGCTTCTGCAACAGATCGCCGCGGACCGTCGGCAGCAAATGGTACTGCCGCATCGCCGGGTGCTCGGCAAGCGCTTCGACCAGCGGCAGCGCCACCGCAGGCCCCTCGGCCATCGATATCGCCACGGCGCGGTTGAGCTCGACCACGGGCGAGGGCATGCGCTCGGACAGGCGCGCATACAACGCAGCGATCGCCGTCCAGTCGGTGTCCTCGATGCGCCGCGCACGCGCATGGCAGGCGGCAATCGCCGCCTGCAGCGCATAGGGCTCGCCCTCGCCGCCCAGCGCCTGCGCGCGCGCCAGGGCCGTCAGGCCGTGGCGGATCAACAAGCGGTCCCAGCGCGCACGGTCCTGCTCGGGCAGCAGGACCGGTGCGCCCCCGGCATCGACCCGTGCGCGTTGGCGCGAGGCCTGCAGCGCCATCAGCGCCAGCAGGCCATGCACCTCGGGGTCGCGTGGCGCCAACCGCGCCAATACCCGGCACAGGCGCAACGCCTCTTCGCACAAGGCCGGGCGCATCAGGTCGTCGCCCGCGGTGGCGGCGTAGCCTTCGTTGAAGATCAGGTACAGCACCTCGAGCACCGAACCGAGCCGTGCATCGCGCTCTTCGCCGCGCGGCACCTCGAACGGCACCTGGCGCTCGCTGAGCGTGCGCTTGGCGCGGACGATGCGCTGGGCCACCGTGGCTTCGGGCACGAGGAAGGCACGCGCGATCTCATCGGTGGCCAGGCCGCCGAGCATGCGCAGGGTCAGCGCGACCCGCGCCTCGGTGCCGAGGACCGGATGGCAGGCCACGAACATCAGCCGCAGCAGGTCGTCGCCGATGTCGTCATCCGGATCGACCTGCTGCGAGGCCTGCGCGGCCAACTGGTCGCGCTCGATCTCGTAGCCAAGTGCATCCTGCTTGCGCCGCTGCAACTGGAAATGGCGCAGGCGGTCGATCGCGCGGTGGCGGGCGGTGGTCATCAGCCACGCGCCGGGATTGTCGGGAATGCCGTCCGTGGGCCAGCGCTCGAGCGCGGCGAGCAGGGCATCCTGCGCCAATTCCTCGGCCAGGCCGACATCGCGCACCTGGCGCGCAAGCGCGGCGATGATCTTCGCCGCTTCCATGCGCCAGACCGCGTTGAGGGTGGAGTGGACATCGCGCGCGGCCATGGGCGGCGATCACACCACCGCCGGGGCACCGGAGCAAGCTGCGCCGCAACCATGGCCGCGCATCCGCATCAGGCCGGCGGCTCGGCACTGGCGTGGAAGACTTCCCACAGGTGCCCGTCCGGGTCCTGGAAGCCATGCTGGTACATGAAGCCGTAGTCCTTGGCCTCGCCCGAAGCCTGGCCGCCGGCGGCCACGGCCTTGGCCACCAGCGCGTCCACCTCGGCGCGCTCGTCCACCGCCAGCGCGTTGATGACCTCGGTTGCCTTGGCGGTATCGCAGAGTTGCCTGGTGGTGAAGCCCTGGAAGAACGGCTTCACCAGCAGCATGGCGAAGATGTTCTCGCCGAGGATGAGGCAGGTGGCGTTCTCGTCGGTGTATTTGGGATCGAACGAAAAACCCAGGGCGGTGAAGAAGTCGACCGCGCGCGGCAACGACTCGACCGGCAGGTTGACGAAGATTTGTTTGACCATGGTGGGGCATTCCTTTGTACGAAGAGAAGGCGGCGCCTGCGCGGCGCCGCCGCGGGATCATGGCTGCTTGTAGATGCCATTGACCAGCCAGGGCGTGCCGAAGCGGTCCAGGCACATGCCGAAGCGCTCGGCCCAGAAGGTCTCGGCCAGCGGCATCTGCACCGAGCCGCCTTCGGACAGCGCCTTGAACACCCGCTCGGCCTCGGCGTTGTCGTCGCAATTCAGGGCTACCGCCATGCCGGGGCCAGCGTGCTTCTCCATGCTCGGCGGCATGTCCGAGCCCATCAGGAACGGTGCCTGGCCGTGGGCGAGGGTGACGTGCATGATCCGGTCCTTGGCGCTGGCCGGGATGTCGCCGCAGCCTTCCGGCGGCGGCGGGCTGCCGGGCGGCGGTGGCGGCGCTTCGCCATAGGTCATCTGGAACACGTCGCCGCCGAAGACTTGCTTGTAGACCTCGAAGGCCTGGCGGCAATTGCCGTTGAAATTCAGGTAGGGCGTGGCTTTCATCGGGTATCTCCGTCTCAGGGGTGGGTATCGATCCGCGCGCGCAGGCGTTCTTCCTGCTCGCGTAGCTCGGGGGTGAAGGCGTCGCCGAAGTCCTCGGCCTCGAACACTGGCCGCAACTCGACTTCGAAGCTATCGGCGTCGGGATTGGGGATGCGGCGGGCCCATTCGACCGCCTCGGCCAAGGAGCGCACCTGCAGCAGCCAGAAGCCGGCCACGAGTTCTTTCGTCTCGGTGAACGGACCGTCCACCAGCTGCAGGCCAGCGCCGTCGAAGCGGACGCGCGCGCCGCGTGAACTCGGGTGCAGGCCCTCGCCGGCCAGCAGGATCCCGGCATCGACCAATTCTTCGTTGAAGGCGCCCATCGCGGCCAGAAGGCGCCCGCTGGGCAGCTCGCCCGCCTCGGAGGCGGGGGTGGCTTTGATCAGGACCATGACGCGCATGGGTCGGCTCCGGGGCAGCGGGTCTGCCGCCTTCTGAAGAGACGACGAGCGGGCGACAGCCGGATCGACACGGCCGCGAAACTTTCCTGTGCTACTTCCCGTGCCACGCCTTCTCGGGGCGAGCACCTGCAAGGCACCGGGCCAGCTAGCGCCCAGGTGCCATTTTTCAGCCCAGCGGCGCGCTACCGACCCGCGTTGAGCGCCGCCTGCACCTGCCGTCCCTCTTCCGACTTCGCCTGCATTCCCGAACTTACCGCCAGGCTACTCTGGACGCCGAACAACGCGAGGATGCGATACGCATCGGCGATATCGATCTGCTGCAACGGTATGTAGCGGTAGCTGGCAAGCCCGCGTTCGGTGAAAACGAGGCTATGAAGGAATTCGTTGCGGCCATTTTCAGACAGCGCCAGCAGCGGTGACTGTGGCGGCATATGCTGCAAATACTCGCCGAGGTCGGCCCGGCTTTTGATGGGGGCGATGATCTGGTCAAGCGCCCGCTGGTCAATCGCGGCGGCGGGGAGAGCGGCTTTCGCCGGCATGGGAACTTGCGGGCGCTCGGCAAGGCAAGGGGAGGTGACCAAGACGGCGAGCAAGGCAATGCGCTTCATCTGAATTCTCCTGCTGGAGGGATCAAGACGCGTGCGGATTGCGACGCGTCGACCTCGCTATAGGCCGGTATGTGCCAGATGGCAATGTGAACTCGACACTGAAGCGCGCGAACCTACATGGAATACGAAATATCTACAGCGACTCAGAAGGAAAGAGGCCGCAAGCGGCCTCCTCCGATCAATCCAGTCAATGCTGCGGCTTGATAACCGCCGTGGTGCTGCCGCGCTTCGCCAACCGCCTCTCCCGCCGCCGCGCCCGCCAGCTTTTCCAACGGTCGGCCAGACACGAGAAGATCACATACAACGCCGGCGTGCTGAGCAGCGTCAGGCTCTGCGAGATCAGCAAGCCGCCGATCATCGCAATGCCCAGCGGACGGCGCAGCTCCGAGCCCTCGCCCAAACCAATCGCCAGCGGCAGCGCCGCCAGGATCGCCACCATCGTGGTCATCATGATCGGGCGGAAGCGCACGATCGAGGCCTCGCGCGCGGCTTCCAGCGGCGACTTGCCGTGCTCGCGTTGTGCCACCAGGGCGAAGTCGATCATCATGATCGCGTTCTTCTTCACGATGCCGATCAGCAACACCAGGGCGATCATCGAGATCACCGACAACTCGGTGTTGGTGATGAACAGCGCCAGCAACGCGCCCATGCCCGCCGCCGGCAGGGTGGAGAGGATGGTCACCGGGTGGATCAGGCTCTCGTAGAGCATGCCCAGCACGATGTACACGGTGAGCACGGCCGCCAGCAGCAGCACGATCATCGAGGTGGGGTTGAGGTCGGCGTTGAAGCCGCCGCCATCGTTGATGCGGATGCCGTCGGGCATACGCAGGCCGGCCACGGCGGCGGCGATGATCGCGTCCGCTTCGCCCGTGCTGACATCCGGGGCGAGGTTGTAGCTCAGGTCCATCGTCGTGTACTGGTTGTCGTGGGTGATCTGCGGCGGCGACAGGCCCGGCACCTGGTGCGCAACCGCGGTGATCGGCACCATCTGGCCGGCGTTGTTGGGCACGTAGACCTGGTCCAGCGCGGCCGGGGTCGCGGTCTGCGAGGGCAGGGCGTTGACCACCACGCTGTACTGGTTGAGGTCGGAGTAGATGGTGGAGATCGAGCGCTGGCCGAAGGCGCCGTACAGCGCGCCGTCGATGGCGCCGATGGAGATGCCCATGCGCGAGGCCTTGGCCCGGTCGATGACGATGTTCTGGCGCAGGCCGGCGGTGTCCACGTCGGTGCCGACGTCGCGCAGCTTCGGGTTCTGTTTCAGCACCGCCTGCAGTTTGGGCAGCCATTCCTGCAACTGGGCCAGGTCGTTGCCCTGCAGCGATACCCGGTACTGCGCACCCTGGGGGGTGCCGCCGCCGCCATCGCTGGGCAGGTCCTGGATCGCGCGCAGGCGCAACTGCAGGTCCGGGTAGCGGTCGGCCTTGGCGCTCAGGCGCGCCAGCACCAGGCTGGTGGTTTCGCGGCGGCCTTCGGCGCGGCTCTTGAGCTCGATGTTGAACGAGGCACTGGCACCCTGGCGGCTGGAGCCCAGGCGCGCGCCCACGGTCTTCACCGCCGGGTCGGCCATCAGCATGTCGGTGATGCGGCGCTGGCGCTCGACCATGTCGTTGAACGACACCGTGGCGCTGGAATTGGCGCGGCCCCAGATCAGGCCGGTGTCCTGCGGCGGGAAGCTGCCCTTCTTCACCGCGCCGGCGAGGAAGACCGTCGCCACGATCAACAGCAGCGGGGTGATCGACATCAGTAGCGCGTGGCGCAGCGAGAAGTCCAGCGCCTTGGCGTAGATGCGCAGGCTGCGGTCGTGCACGCCTTCGAGGAAGGCGCCGAAGCGGCCGGGCTCCGGCTCGGCGTGGCCGGACAGGAAGCGGCTGCACAGCGCCGGGGTCAGCGTCAGCGAGACCAGCATCGACACCACGATGGCGGCGACCAGGGTGACGGTGAACTCGCGGAAGAACGCGCCGATCATGCCGCTGGCGAACAGCAGCGGGATGAACACCGCCACCAGCGAGGCGGTGATCGAGACGATGGTGAAGCCAATCTCGCGCGCGCCGGCCAGTGCCGCTTCCATCCGCGACATGCCTTCGTCGAGGTGGCGCATGATGTTCTCGATGACCACGATCGCATCGTCGACGACGAAGCCAATCGCGATCACCAGGGCCAGCAGGCTGAGGTTGTTGAGGGTGAAGCCAAGCACGTACATCACCAGCGCCGAGCCGGCCAGCGACAGCGGCACGGTGACCGCGGCGATCAGCGTGGGCGCCAGCCGGCGCAGGAACAGCGCCATGGTCAGCACCACCATGGCCAGCGAGATCAGCAGGGTGATCTGCACTTCGGTCAGCGAGGCGCGGATGGTCGGGGTGCGGTCGAAATAAGCCTGCATCCGGGTGCCGGGCTGCAAGTAGGTCTGCAGCTCGGGGATGGCCGCCTTCACCCGGTCCACGGTCTCGACGATATTGGCGCCGGTGCGGGTGAACACATACATCACCACCGCCGGCTTGCCGTTGAACCAGGCGGCCTGGTAGGCGTCCTGCTGGCCGTCGTAGACCTTGGCGACATCGGCCAGGCGGATGATGCGGCCGTTGGACTGGGTGGCGATGGCGAGCTGGGCGAAGTCGGCGGCCTTGGATACCGAGTCGTTGGCGACGATGGCCATCGTCGTCTTGCCATCGGTCAGGAAGCCGGTTGGCGAGGTCACGTTGGCCGCGCGCACGGCGTTGCGCAGGTCATCCGGGGTCAGGCCGAGCGCGTTGAGCGCGTGCATGTCCACGTCCACGCGCACCGCCGGGGTGGAGGCGCCGGCGATGTCCACCGAGGCCACGCCGCTGATCTGCCGAAGGCGCTGCGCCAGCAGTGAATCGGCGACGTTGAACAGCTCGTCGGCCGACTGGGTCTGCGAGGTCAGCGCGATGGCGATGACCGGGTCGTCGTTCGGGTTGGCCTTCTGGTACATCGGCGTGCCCAGGCCCGAGGGCAGGTCCGCCTGCGAGGCGTTGATCGCCGTCTGCACGTCTTGCGCGGCGGCGTCGATGTCGACGTTGCTCTGGAAGATCATGAACACCATGCTGCTGTTCTCCGAACTGGAGGAGCGCATGCCGTCGATGCCCGGCACCTGGCCGAGGTGGCGTTCAAGCGGGGCGGTGACGGTCGAGGCCATGGTGGCGGCATCCGTGCCCGACTGCGAGGCATGGACGAAGATCACCGGGATCTGGATGTTCGGCAGCGGCGCCACGCCCAGGCGCAGATAGCACATCAGGCCGATCACGAACAGGCCGCAGGCCAGCAGCGTGGTGCCGATGGGGCGCTTGATGAAGGGGGCGGAGAGGTTCATGGGGCCGGGACTCGGGACTCGGGACTCGGGACTCGCGGAATCCCGCGATCATCCGGGATACGGGCGCACCCAGGCATGAGCGCTACAAGGCCGCGACGCACACCGCTTTGCGAGTCCCGAGTCCCGAGTCCCGAGTCCCGCAGCACCAGCAACCCCATCATGCCCGCGCCCCCGCAACGTGCCTTGCCGCACGCCGCTCGCGCCACGCATGCAAGCGGTCCGACATGCGCTCCATGTACAGGTAGATCACCGGCGTGGTGTACAGCGTCACCAGCTGCGAGAGCAGCAGGCCGCCGACGATGGAGATGCCCAGCGGACGCCGCAGCTCGGCGCCGATGCCGGTACCCAGCGCCAGCGGCAGGGCGCCGAGCATGGCCGCGGCGGTGGTCATCATGATCGGGCGGAAGCGCAGCAGGCAGGCGCGGCGGATCGCGTCGTGGGCGGTGGCGCCGGCGCGGCGGGCTTCGATGGCGAAGTCGATCATCATGATCGCGTTCTTCTTCACGATGCCGATCAACAGCACGATGCCGACGATGCCGTCCACCGACAGGCTCAGGCCGCACATCATCAGCGCCAGCAGCGCGCCGACGCCGGCCGGCGGCAGGGTCGAGATGATGGTCAGCGGATGGATGTAGCTCTCGTACAACACGCCCAGCACGATGTAGATCAGCACGATCGAGGCCAGCAGCAACCACACCACGTCGGTCTGGCTGCCGGTGAACTCGGCCGCCTTGCCGACGAACTGCGCGTGCACCTGCGAGGGCACCTGCATCTGCGCGGCGGTGCGCTCGATCGCCTTGACCGCCTGCGACAGCGAAGCGCCCGGCGCCAGGTTGAACGAGATGGTGACCGCCGGCAGCTGCTGCTGGTGGCTGACCACCAGCGGCGTATTGGTGACCTTGGCCTCGGCCAGCGCCGACAGCGGGATGATGCCGCCCGTGCCCACCGTGATGCCGGTGTTCTGGTTGCCGATGCCGGTGGCAGTCGAGGAGTTGGACGAGCTGACCTGGCCGAACGTGGTCGCATTGGTGCCGGTCAGCGCGCCGCTGCCATTCCTGGCCACGGCCAGCTGGTTCATCAGCGCGGTGCTGGTGCGGAATTCCGGTGCCACTTCCAGCACCACGCGATACTGGTTGAGCTCGGCGAAGATGGTCGAGATCTGGCGCTGGCCGAAGCTGTCGTAGAGCGTGTCGTCGATGGTCTGCATCGGCACGCCCAGCATGCTCGCCTTGTCGCGGTCGATGTTGATCTCCAGCGCACGGCCGGCGTTGGCCAGGTTGTTGTCGACGTCGGCCAGCTCGGGCAGCTTGCGCAGCGCATCGGTCATGCGCGTGGCCCACTGCGCCAGCTCGGCGTTGTCCACGCTGGACAGCGAGTATTGGTACTCGGTGGCGGCCACGCGGGTGTCCAGGGTCACGTCCTGCACCGGCTTGAGGTAGAGCGCCACGCCCGGAACGCCGGCCACCGCCTTCTGCAGGCGCGGCAGGATGTCCGCCAGTCCTTCGCGCTGGCTGCGCTCCTTCAGCACGATGGAGAGCTGGCCCTGGTTGAGCGTCGGGTTCATGGTGCCGGCGCCGATGAAGGCGGCCACGCCGGTCACCGCCGGGTCCTTGCGCAACGCTTCGGCCACGGCCTGAGTGCGCTGCTCCATCTGCGGGAAGGCGACGTTCTGGTCGGCCTGGACCACGCCGGTGATCAGGCCGGTGTCCTGTTCGGGCAGCAGGCCCTTGGGAATGACCACGTAGAGGATGACGGTGAGCGCGACCGCGCCGATCGCCACGCCCAGGGTCAATGCCTGGCGGGCCAGCACCCAGTCCAGCGTGCGCTCGTACAGCGCCACGGTGCGGGTCCACAGGTTGGTCTTGCCGGCGGCGGCGGCGCGCTCGTGCGCGTCCTCGCCTTCGGGCAGTTCGTCGGGCTTGAGCAGGTAGGCGCACATCATCGGCGTCAGCGTCAGCGACACCAGCATCGAGATGACCACGGCGATCGACAGCACCCAGGCAAACTCGTGGAACAGACGGCCGGTGACGCCGGGCATCAGGATCAGCGGCAGGAACACCGCCACCAGCGACACCGTCAGCGACAGCACGGTGAAGCCGATCTGGCGCGCGCCGGTCTCGGCCGCTTCCTTGCCATCCATGCCTTGTTCGATGTAGCGCACGATGTTCTCGATCATCACGATCGCATCGTCGACCACGAAACCGGTGGCCACCACCAGCGCCATCAGCGACAGGTTGTCCAGCGACATGCCGGCGAAGGCCATCACGCCGAAGGTGCCGGCCAGCGACAGCGGCACGGCGATGGAGGGGATGATCGTCGCCCACAGCCGGCGCAGGAACACGAAGATCACCGCCACCACCAGGAAGATGGTCAGGATCAAGGTGAACTTCACCTCATGCACGGAGGCGCGGATGGTCTCGGTGCGGTCGGAGAACACGTCCAGGTGCACGTCGGCCGGCAGCACGGCCTGCAGCTGCGGCAGGATCGAGCGGATCTGCTCGACCGTCTGCACGATGTTGGCGCCCGGCTGGCGGCGGATCTCCAGCAGCACGGCCGGCTGGCCGTCGGCCCAGGCCGAGAGCTGGTCGTTCTCCACGCCGTCCACGACCTGCGCCACGTCGCGCAAGCGCACCGGCATGCCGTTCTTGTAGCTGATGATGGTGTCCTTGTACGCCGCCGCATCGGTGAGCTGGTCGTTGGTGCCGATGCTGTAGGACTGGGTCTTGCCGTTGAGCGAGCCCTTCGGCGCCGAGACATTGGTCTGGGTCAGCGCGCTGCGCAGCGACTCCATGGTCAGGCCCATGTTCGACAGCTGCGCCGGGTTGACCTGGATGCGCACGGCCGGGCGCACGTTGCCGGCGATCGAGACCAGGCCCACGCCCTGCACCTGCGACAGGCGCTGGGCCAGGATGGAGTCGGCGTAGCGGTTGATCTCGCGCAGCGGCAGCGAGTCGGAAGTGAGCTTGAGGGTGAGGATGGCCGCGTCGGCCGGGTTCACCCGGTTGTAGACCGGCTGGTAGGGCAGCGAGGAGGGCAGGGTGGCCTGGCGGATTGCCGCCTGCACGTCCTGCGCGGCGATGTCGATGTTCCGGTCCATCGAGAACTGCAGGATGATCGTGGACAGGCCCGCCGAGGAATCGGAGGTCATGATGTCCAGGCCGGAAATCTGCCCGAACTGGCGCTCCAGCGGCGTGGTGACCAGCGAGGCCATGGTCGCGGCATTCGCGCCCGGGTACTGGGTGGTCACCACCAGGCTCGGTGCATCGATTTCCGGCAGCGCCGACACGGGCAGCTGGCGGTAGCCGAGGATGCCCAGCAGAAGTACGCCCGCCATCAACAGCGAAGTGGCGATGGGGCGGCGGATGAAGATCGTCGAGAAGCCCACGCGGCTCTCCTGGCTGGGGTTCGTTCAAACAGGGCCGGCGCGAGCGGCGCCGGCACGCGGGGACGACGGCGCGGCCGCCGTCCCGGATGGATCAGCGCGGGCCGCCGCCACGGCGGCCACCGCCGCCAGCGCCGCGGCCCTTGCCGGTGGCCGCCTTCAGTTCGGCTTCGGTCGGCGGCGCCGGGGTTTCGCCCGGCGCCAGGGCCTGCACCTTGCTGCCCGGCTTGAGGCGGAACTGGCCTTCGGTCACGACCTTCTCGCCGGCCTTCAGGCCACTGGCGATCTGCACGTGGCTGTCGTCCACTTCCACGCCCTGGGTGACGGTCTGCACCTTGACCGTGCTGTCGGCCTGGACCACGTAGACGTAGTCGCCATCCGGGCCGCGCTGCACCGCCTGCGCCGGCACCACCACGCCCCCGGCAATGCTGCTCAGCCGCAGGCGCACGTTGACGAACTGGCCCGGCCACAGCTGGCTGTCGGCGTTGTCGAAGATCGCGCGCGCGCCGAAGGTGCCGCTGTCGGCGCTGATGCGGTTGTCGATGACCTCGAGCCTGCCGTCTTCGCTGAGCACATGGGCATCGCCACGGTCGAGCGCGGCCACCGCCAGCGGCCCGCGGGCCATGCCTTCGCGCACCGGCCCGAGCTGGCGCTCGGGCAGGTTGAAGGCGACATAGATCGGGTGGATCTGGGTCAGGGTGACGATCGCGGTGCTGGCGCTGACGATGTTGCCCACGTCCACGCCGCGAATGCCGGCGATGCCGTCGATCGGCGCGGTGATGCGGGTGTACTGCAGCTGCACCTGCGCGGCGCGCATCGAAGCATCGTTGGCGGCCACGGCCGCTTCGTACTGCGCAACCTGGTTGCGCTGGGTGTCCAGGTCGGTCTTGGACACGTACTGCTGGTATTCCGGGGCGCTGGAGCGCGCGTAGTTCGAACGCGCGGTGGCCAGCAGGGCCTGGTTCTGGCGCACGGCCGCGGCCGCCTGATCGAGGCTGGCCTGCAGGCTGCGCGGGTCGATCTGCGCCAGCAGCTGGCCCTTCTTCACTTCCTGGCCTTCCTTGAAATTGATGCTCATCAGCTGGCCGCCGACCTGCGGGTTGACGGTGACCGTGTTCAACGCCGTCACAGTACCCAACGCAGTGGCATAAACCGGCACTTCCTGGGTCGTCGCCGGCACGGCGGTGACCGGCACCGGGCCGCTGTCCTGCTCCTGTCCAGCGCCCGGCGCACCGGCACCGCTGCCTGGCTCGCCGTGGCCCCGGCCCTCGTGGCCGCTCCCCCGCAGCACCCTTGCGCCAATGGCCAGCACGACGACCACTGCCACCACGAGCAGCGAGATCTTCCAGAAACGCGACATTCGACAACTCCTGAGGGCGGGGGGTGGGGCGGCGACCGCCCCGGACAAGCGCGCAAGCTTATCGCCGGACCGCGACGATTGGACCATGACTGACGGGACAGTCAGACCATGCGCAGTCACATTGGTTCATGTGGCCGCTCCCCCTGGGCAACGCGCGGGCGGGCGATCGGTTGACCGCCAGGGCGTATTCGCCAGCGCGGGCCTGCATTAGATTGTCGGCTTCCCACCCCGAGAGGATTCGTGATGTCCCACCCGCGCGTCTGGGCCGGTGCCCTGCTGTTGTCCTTGCCCTGCCTGGCGCTGGCCGCGCCGGCCGAGCGCCCCGAGGTGACCGCCGCCGCCGCCAAGCTGCAGGCGCAGGTGGTGAGCTGGCGGCGCGACTTCCACCAGCACCCGGAGCTGTCCAACCGCGAGGAGCGCACCTCGGCCCAGGTCGCCGCGCACCTGCGCAAGCTCGGCCTCAAGCCACGCGTGGGCATCGCCCACCATGGCGTGGTGGCGATCATCCAGGGCGGCCTGCCCGGCCCGAAGATCGCCCTGCGCGCCGACATGGATGCCCTGCCGGTGACCGAGCAGACCGGCCTGCCGTTCGCCTCCAAGGTCACCAGCGAGTACCGCGGCGAACCGGTCGGGGTGATGCATGCCTGCGGCCACGACGCCCATACCGCCATCCTGCTCGGCGTGGCCGATGCCCTGGTCGCGATGAAGGCCCAGTTGCCGGGCCAGGTGATGCTGATCTTCCAGCCTTCCGAAGAGGGCGCGCCGGGCAACGAGGAAGGCGGTGCCTCGCTGATGCTCAAGGAGGGCCTGTTTGCCGACTTCAAGCCGGAGGCGGTGTTCGGCCTGCACGTGTTCTCCAGCGTCCCGGTCGGGCAGATCGCCGTGCGCGGCGGCCCGCTGATGGCGGCCTCGGACCGCTTCAACATCAAGGTCATCGGCCGCCAGACCCACGGCTCGGCGCCATGGAACGGCATCGACCCGATCGTCGCCAGCGCCGACCTCATCGGCGCCGCCCAGACCGTGGTCAGCCGCCAGGCCAACATCGCCAAGCAGCCGGCGGTGGTGAGTTTCGGCGCGATCAAGGGCGGCATCCGCTACAACATCATCCCCGACGAGGTGGAGATGGTGGGTACGATCCGCACCTTCGACGAAGGCATGCGGCAGAAGATCTTCGCCGACCTGAAGAACGTGGCCGAGCACACCGCCGCCGCCCACGGCGCCCGCGCCGAGGCCCAGGTGCCCGACCAGGACGGCAACCCCGCCACCATCAACGATCCGGCGCTGACCGCGAAGATGCTGCCGAGCCTGCAGGCCGTGGTTGGCGCGGCCAATGTCTACGAGCCGCCGCTGCAGATGGGCGCGGAGGACTTCTCCTTCTATGCCCGCGAGGTGCCGGGCCTGTTCTTCTTCGTCGGCGCGACCTCGCCCGGGATCGACCCGGCCACCGCGCCCAGCAACCATTCGCCCAAGTTCCTGCTCGATGAGCAGGCGCTGGACGTGGGGTTGCGGGCGATGTTGCAGGTGTCGCTGGATTATCTGCATGGGGGTGCGCAGGGCTGAAGGGGGCTCCTGCCCTTTCCAGCCCCCGGAGTTCAGCCCCTGCGCCGTAAAATGCGCCGCATGAACACCGCCGCCGATTCCAGCCTCGGGCGCGAGGTCGCCTACCCGACCCGCTACGACCCCTCGCTGCTGTTTCCGATCCCGCGCCTGCCCAGCCGGCAGGTCATCGGCATCGACCCGGCGGCGCTGCCCTTCGTCGGCCGCGACCGCTGGCACGCCTACGAACTGGGCTGGCTCGACGCGCAGGGCAAGCCCTGCGTGGCGACGGCGACGGTGCTGGTGCCGTTCGATTCGCCGAACCTGGTCGAATCCAAGTCGCTCAAGCTCTACCTCAACTCGCTCAACAGCACGCGCTTCAACAGCGCCGAGGCGGTGCGCGAAAGCATCGCTACCGATCTGTCGGTGCGTGCCGGTGCGCCGGTCACGGTCGAGTTCGGCTTGCCGCCGGTCGACGAGGCCGCGCTGCTGGGCGCCGGGGTAGTGTCGATCGATGGCCTGGACGTCGGCATCGACGACTATGGTCCGCCCAATGCCAGCCACCTGCGCACGCGTCCGGGTGCGCAGGTCGAGGAAACCCTGGTCTCGGCGCTGCTGAAATCCAACTGCCCGGTCACCGGCCAGCCCGATTGGGCCAGCGTCAGCGTGCGCTACCGCGGCGCGCCGATCGACCAGGAAGGGCTGCTGCGCTATCTGGTGAGCTACCGCGACCACGCTGAATTCCACGAGCAGTGCGTCGAGCGCATCTTCCACGACGTGTCGCGCCGCTGCGAGCCGCAATGGCTGGTGGTCGAGGCGCGCTATACCCGCCGTGGTGGCCTGGATATCAATCCGTGGCGGGCCTCGCCGCAGGCGCCGGCGCCCTTGGCCGGCCGCGACGAACGACAGTAACAACGGCAACTGACGGCACGCGCGGGTTTCACGCCGGCGCGATCCGCTTTTAACGTTTGCCGTGCAACCGTGAGTTCCACGAATGTGGCATCACGGAACCTGTCCATGACCAGCAACGACAAGAAGGCGGACTTCTCCGGCGTGACCTCCAAGGTCGACAGCACGGCGGAAGTGGTGCCCAAGGCCGACTTCTCCGGCGTTACCGCGACCGTCGACAGCACCGCCGAGATCGTCGGCGAGCAGTCCTACACGGTGCAGAAGGGCGATTCGCTCTCGAAGATCGCCAAGCAGTACTACGGCGATGCCAACGCCTGGCAGCAGATCTTCCAGGCCAATCGCGATGTGCTGGATGACCCGGACAAGATCTTCCCCGGCCAGACCCTGCGCCTGCCCGCCAAGGCCTGAGCCGCCACGACCGCCATTCCCTCGAACGCCACGCATCCGGACGGAGATCTTTCCATGCAGCATCCCATGCTTACCCGAACCCTTGTCATCGGCCTGGCCGCCAGCTTCGCGCTGGCCGGCTGCAAGAAGAAGGACGACACCAGTGAAATGACGCCGCCGCCGGCCACGGCACCTGCGGCCACCACGCCGCCACCGGCCAGCGCGCCGGCCGCCGTTACCGTCAGCAGCGTGGCGATCGGCAATACCGCAGCGGCCGACAAGAGCGTTGCGCCGCTGATGACGCTCGGCACCAAGGACAAGATCGTCGTGTCGGTCAGGACCGAAGGCACGGCCAGCAACACCACCCTCGGGGTGCGGTTGACCTTCCAGGATGGCCAGGTCGCCGGCGAGCAGAGCGCCACGCTCAATACCACCGGGGCGGAGACGACGAACGTCGAGTTCACCAACGCCAACGGGTGGCCGGCCGGCAAGTACACCGCCCAGGTCACCGTCGACGGACAAGCGGCTGGAATGCCGCAGGAGTTCGAAGTGAAGTAAGGCAGCGCGCCCGCCGACTCTCTCCCGGCGGACGGTTGTATGTGAGGCGCAGCGCGAGCTGCGCCTCTTTTTATTTGTGGAGTAGGAAGGGAGGGGGCGAGCGCGGCTGCCCCCAATCCCTCACCGTGCGCCGCCGTATCCGCACTGGCACGCCTCACTCCCCCGCGCCTTTGCCCGCGAACCCCCAAACGGCGACAATGGCCCGCTTGCCCGGTCTTCCGCGACGTCGCAATTCCGCAAGAGCGCAAGGCAGATGACCACGCCTTGCGCCTGTCCGCGCCGTCGACACCGGGTTCCCCTCCCGCAGCAGAAACCGAGTCACGCTGATCATGTCGAATACCCCCAAGATCCTCTATACCCTCACGGACGAGGCGCCGTACCTGGCGACCCAGTCCCTGCTGCCGATCATCGACGCCTACACCGACACCGCCGGCATCGTGGTGGAGACGCGCGACATTTCGCTGGCCGCGCGCATCCTGGCGCAGTTCCCCGATCTGCTCGATGCCTCGCAGAAGACCGCCGACGATCTGGCCGAGCTGGGCGAGCTGGCGACCCGGCCGGAAGCCAACATCATCAAGCTGCCGAACATCAGTGCCTCGGCGCCGCAGCTGATGGCCGCGATCAAGGAACTGCAGTCGCAGGGCTTCAAGCTGCCGGAGTATCCGGACGCGCCGAAGAACGACCAGGAGAAGGACATCAAGGCCCGCTACGACCGGGTCAAGGGCAGCGCGGTCAACCCGGTGCTGCGCGAAGGCAATTCCGACCGCCGCGCGCCGCTGTCGGTGAAGAACTTCGCGCGCAAGCATCCGCATCGCATGGGCAAGTGGAGCGCCGATTCCAAGTCGCACGTCGCGCACATGGACAACGGCGACTTCTTCGGCAGCGAGAAATCGGCCACGATCACCACGGCCGGCGCGTTGAAGATCAGCCTGGTCGGTGCCGATGGCCAGACCACGGTGCTCAGGGACAAGGTGGCGGTGAAGGCCGGCGAGATCGTCGATGCCGCGGTGATGAGCCGCAAGGCGCTGGCCACCTTCATCGATGCGCAGATCGCCGACGCCAAGGCCAAGGGCGTGCTGTTCTCGCTGCACCTGAAGGCGACCATGATGAAGGTCTCCGACCCGGTGATGTTCGGCGTGGTGGTGGGCGAGTTCTACCGCGATGTGCTGGGCAAGCATGCCGAGGCGCTGAAGTCGGTGGGCTTCGATGCCAACAACGGCATCGGTGACCTGTATGCGCGCATCGGCAGCCTGCCGGCCGAGCAGCAGGCGCAGATCAGGGCCGACCTGCAGGCCGAATACGCGCAGCGCCCGAGCCTGGCGATGGTGAACTCGGACAAGGGCATCACCAACCTGCACGTGCCGAGCGATGTGATCGTCGATGCCTCGATGCCGGCGATGATCCGCGACTCCGGCCAGATGTGGAATGCCGAAGGCAAACTGCAGGACACCAAGGCCGTCATCCCCGACCGCTGCTATGCCGGCGTGTACGAGGTGGTGATCGAGGACTGCAAGGCCCACGGCGCGTTCGATCCGGCGACCATGGGCAGCGTGCCCAACGTTGGCCTGATGGCGCAGAAGGCCGAAGAGTACGGTTCGCACGACAAGACCTTCATCATCGCCGCCGACGGCAAGGTCCAGGTCACCGACGACCAGGGCCAGGTGGTGTTCGAGCATGCGGTCGAAGCCGGCGATATCTGGCGCATGTGCCAGACCAAGGACGCGCCGATCCAGGACTGGGTCAAGCTGGCGGTCGAACGCGCGCGCCTGAGCGGCACCCCGGCGGTGTTCTGGCTGGACAAGGCGCGCGCGCATGATGCGCAGGTGATCGCCAAGGTCGAGCAGTACCTCAAGCAGCACGACACCAGCGGCCTGGATATCCGCATCCTGCCGCCGGAGGAGGCCACCCGCGTGTCGCTGGAGCGCATCCGCAAGGGCCAGGACACCATTTCGGTCACCGGCAACGTGCTGCGCGACTACCTCACCGACCTGTTCCCGATCATGGAACTGGGCACCAGCGCCAAGATGCTGTCGATCGTGCCGCTGATGGCTGGCGGCGGCCTGTTCGAGACCGGTGCCGGTGGTTCGGCGCCCAAGCACGTGCAGCAGTTCACCGAAGAGGACTACCTGCGCTGGGATTCGCTGGGCGAATTCCTCGCCCTGGCCGCCTCGCTGGAACACCTGGGCAACCGCTACGGCAACGCCGCCGCGACGGTGCTGGCCAAGGCGCTGGATGCGGCCAACGGGCAGATCCTGGACAACAACAAGTCACCGGCGCGCAAGGTCGGCGAGATCGACAACCGGGGCAGCCATTTCTACCTGGCGTTGTACTGGGCCCAGGCGCTGGCGGCCCAGGACGAGGACGCTTCGCTCAAGGCCAAGTTCGCGCCGCTGGCCAGGCTGCTGGCGGAGAACGAGCAGAAGATCGTCGGCGAGCTCAATGGCGCGCAGGGCAAGCCGGTGGATATCGGCGGCTACTACCGCCCGGATCTGGGCAAGGTCGCAGCGGCGATGCGCCCGAGCCCGACGTTCAATGCGGCATTGGCCACGCTGAAGGCCTGAGCCTTCGCGCCGCGCCACCGCGGCGAGCGATGACGGCGCCCCGTGTCTCCGGACACGGGGCGTTTTTGTCTGCGCGGTGCGTTGCCGCGCCCGATCCATATGCAAATCCGGCAAAAACGCCAAAGCTGTGGCTTTCGTCACGCTCGATGCGTGCCGCCGTGCCCTAACCTCGCCCGGACTCGCGCCAGGGTGACCTGCGCGGGTAGCAAGGGCCGGGAAGGCCGTTGCGGGGGAGGCGCGGGGATGCGCCTGGGCGATGGATACGCCGAGGGACCGGTCAGGGAAGGCCGCGGATCGAACAGGGGCTGGGTGCCATCGGCGGTGCCCATGGATGAGGAACCCGGACGCGTGCCGAGCACGCGACGCCAAGGGAAGGGGCCCTGGCGCGCCAGTGCCTGCGCGATCGGCAAGGATGCAGGGGATGGCTCCAGCGGGCACAGGGAAGTGCTGCTGGATTTTTGCCGCTGGCTACTTTCACCGTCGCGCAATACCGCGGATTCAACGGAACGGCGACAGTGCCGTGAGCACGCGCGCCATCCGCGCCTGGCGGGCCCGCACCTGGTCGCGCGGATGCCGGTGGGGATGGGTCGCGCCCGTCTTCTTTTCCGCGTCGGCTTCGAACGGGTGGCCCGGCGCCAGCTTGCGCGCCAGTTCTTCGTTGGTGACGAATCCGTGGTGGAACATCAGGTCGTTGAAGATGCGCATGTCCGTGCCTCCACTTGAGTGGAATTGATGTTGGGTGCAATCTGCCAGGGCGAAAAGCGAGCTTTTCGCAAGCCAGGTTTGAATTCCATTCAAGGCCGGAACCCATGTCCAGAGCGCCGCTGCATGCCCTGCAAGGCTTCGTGACCGCAGCGCGGATGGGCAACCTGTCGCGCGCGGCCGAGTCCATGCACCTCACTGTCAGCGCACTCAGCCACCAGATGCGCACGCTGGAAGAACGCCTGGGTTATCCGCTGCTGCAGCGGCACCCGCGCGGCGTGCGCCCGACCCCGGAAGGGCAGCGGTTGCTGGATCGCATCGGCCCGCACCTGGAAGCGATCGCGCGCGAGGTCCAGCCGTTCGCCGCGCGTCGCGACGACGTGCTGACCCTGAGCGTTACGCCCTCGATGGCCTCGGCCTGGCTGGTGCCGCGGCTGGGCCAGTTCTTCGCCGCGCATCCGCAGGTGGAAATCAGCCTGCTGTCGAGCACCCGCGTGGTCGACTTCGAGCGCGAACTGCAGGTCGATGCCGCCCTGCGCGTCGGCAAGGGGCAGTGGCCGGGCGTCACCTCGGAAGCCTTGTTCGACGAATGGCTGGTGCCGATGGCCAGCCCAGCACTGATCGCGCGCATGGGCGGCCTCGGCGCGCGGCCGCTGGCGCAATGGCCGCTGCTGGGCGACCCGGATGGCGAGTGGAACCGCTGGTTCGCCCTGGCGGGCGGCGAACCGCCGGCGCGCTTCGTCGCCGTCTTCGACGATTCCGAAGCCCATCACCGCGCTGCCCTGGACGGCGTCGGCGTCGCCCTGGGCCGGCTGACGCGGGCCCGGCTGCTGATCGATTCCGGCCAGCTGGCGCCGTTGTCGCCGCATCGCCTGCAGACCCACTACTCGCATTACCTCGTCTATCCCGAGCGCACCGCGCGCCATCGCGGCTTCGTCGATTTCCGGCGTTGGCTGCTGCTCCAGGCGCGGGAGCACGTGCGGCACATGGAACAGGTGCTGGCGGCACCGGCGGCGGTGCCGGCGGGCCGAAGCCCGCGCAAGCGGGCCTCGACGCGCGCGCCGCGGCGCTGAGTACACTGCCCGGCATGTCCGCCGCCCTGCAACCGCCGCAAGCCGAACGCCGCGCCGAAGCCATCGGCCGGACGATCTTCGAAGCGTTCGAGGACTACCACGCGCGCTTTGCCCAGATCACGCAGCGTGCCAAGGCGCGCTTCGAGCAACGCGACTGGAGCGGCGCGCGCGAGGATGCCGTCGCGCGCATCGCCCTGTACGACCAGTGCATCGGCGAATGCATGCTGCGCCTGCGCGCCGTGCTGCTGGGCCAGGCGCACGACCGCGCGCTGTGGATCCGCGCGCGCGACCACTATGCCGCATTGCTGGAAGGGCTGATCGACCAGGAGCTCTACAAGACCTTCTACAACACCCTGACCCGGCGCTACTTCCGCACCCAGGGCGTGGACGCGCAGATCGAATTCGTCGCCCTGGACATCGAGCCGACCGATGCCATCACCCACCCGGTCGCGCACCACGGTTACGCGGTGTCCAGCGGGCGCCTGACCGAAGTGTTGATGCGCGTGCTGGGCGACTATCCCTTCGCCGTGCCCTATGCGCACCGCACGCGTTGCGCGGCGGCCATTGCCGTGCGCCTGCACGATGACCTGGCGCATTGGGGCGACCAGCCGGTGCGCGGCATCGAACTGCTCGACACCGTGTTCTACCGCGAGCGCCGCGCCTATCTGGTCGGCCGGGTGTTCGGCGAGCATCGCTTCTCGCCGTGCGTGATAGCCCTGGTCAACGACAGCGCCGGCCTGCGCGCCGAAGCCGTGTTGACCCGGCGCAGCGACGTGGCGCAGTTGTTCAGCAATTCGCGCAGCTATTTCCAGGCCGATCTGGATACCGTGGGCGATGCGGTCGTCTTCCTGCGCAGCCTGCTGACGCACAAGCCGATCGACGAGCTCTACACCATGCTCGGCCGCGCCAAGCAGGGCAAGACCGAGCGCTACCGCACCTTCTTTCGCCATTTCGACAGCATGCCGAGCGAGCAACTCGTGCCGGCCGAGGGCACCCCGGGCATGGTGATGGCGGTGTTCACCCTGCCCAGCTACCCGCTGGTGTTCAAGCTGATCCGCGATCGCTTCTCCTATCCGAAGAAGATGAGCCGCGAGGAAGTGGAAGGCAAGTACGAGCTGGTGTTCCAGCTCGACCGCATCGGCCGCCTGCTCGACGCGCAGCCCTACCGCTTCCTGCGCTTTCCGCGCGCACGGTTCTCGCCTGCGCTGCTGCAGGAGTTGCGCGAGACCTGCGCGCTGAGCATGGGCGAAGAAGGCGAGGACCTGATCTTCGACCTGTGCTACATCCAGCGCCGCCTGCGCCCGCTCAACCTGTACCTGCGCGAGCAGCTGCCGGAAGCCGCGCGCGCCGCCGCGCTGGACTACGCGCAGGCGATCAAGGACATGGCGCGCAACAACATATTCCCCGGCGACATGCTGCTGAAGAACTTCGGCATCACCCGGCACCAGCGCGCGGTGTTCTACGACTACGACGAGCTGTGCCTGATCACCGATTGCGAGTTCCGCGATTGGCCGCAGGCCACCAGCTACGAGGAGCAGATGGCCGCCGAGCCCTGGTTCCATGTCGGCCCGCACGACGTCTTCCCCGAACGCTTCCCATTGTTCATGGGCCTGCCGGGGCCGATGCTGGAAGCGGTGAAGCAGCAGCACGGCGAGCTGTTCGATCCACGCTGGTGGCGCGCGCTGCAGGCGCGGCTGCGCGAGGACGACTATCCGGATACGCCGCCTTATGCGGAGCGGTTGCGGCTGGCGTGATTGCACGTTGCCGACCCCATGGGGTGTAATCGCCGGTACATCAACCTCAAGGATCTTGGTTATGGTGAAGGCAGCAGGCAGGGTGGTGGGATGGGCGCTGGGGTTGGCGCTGATCCTGCCGGGCATGGATGCAGGGGCGGCAAACCTCGACAGCGTCAGGGCACAGGCGGAAGCCAGTCTGTTGGTACAGGGCGAGATCGACATCGAGCCCGATGGCCATGTCTCGAAGGTCAGCATTGACCGTGAGGAGCGGTTGACCCCCGCACTCGTCAACTTTGTCCGCGACCAGGCACTGCACTGGAAGTTCGCGCCGATCATGATCGATGGGCAGGCGGTGCTTGCGCGTAGCCCGATGAGCCTGCGCCTGGTGGCCAGGCCGGCACAGGACGGGAACTTCCAGTTGCGGCTTGCCTCCGCCGATTTCAGCGGCCGGGCGGGGTCGGGGCGCGGCGACGTGCGCAAGGGCTTGATGCGACCGCCGGCCTATCCCACGGAATTGGCCGTGCGCGGCGTGGCGGCAACGGTCTATCTGGTGCTGAAGATCAGCCGTGACGGCAACGTCGCCGATAGCGTGGTGGAGCAGGTGAACCTGCGCGCGATTGGCAGTGAGGAGCAGATGGCGGAATTCCGCCAGTTGTTCGCGAACAGTTCGATCTCGGCGGCGAAGCGCTGGCGGTTCTTCGTTCCCACCGAAGGTCCCGACAAGGACGAAGCTTATTGGAGTGTCCGCGTTCCCGTGAACTACCAGTTCGAGGACGAACCCGATGAAAGCCAGAGCAGCAGTTATGGCCGCTGGTTCTCCTATATCCCCGGGCCGCGCACGCGCGCGGCGTGGATGCAGGCGGCCGAACCGGCGGGCTTCTCGCCTGACGCGTTGCCGGCGGGCGGGCTGTTCCTTGTTGGGGATCGCGGCCCCAAGTTACTGACACCGGTGCAGGGCGGGTGAGGTATTGCCGACGATGCAAGTGTCGACGACCTGCACCAGCGTCGCGCAGATTGCGCGATGCTTGGAGACTGGGCTGTAATCGGCTTACGACGAGCAAAGGAGTGGCAGTCATGGGGAAGTGGAAGGGGAGTTGGGGCTGGCTGGTGTTGGCGGGGTTGTGGCTGGCTCCTGCAGTGGCCGGCGCGGTGCCCAAGAGCGTGCGCCAGCAAATCGAAAGCAGCCTGTTGGTGAAGGGGACGATCGACATCGAGCGGGATGGATCGGTATCGGCCGTTGCCTTGGACCACGAGGACAAGCTGCCCTCGGGCGTGGTGACGTTCGTACGCCAGGCGGGCCTGCGGTGGCGCTTCGAACCGGTGGTGCGCGATGGCGCTGTGGTCAAGGCGAATGCGCCCATGAGCGTGCGCGTGGTGGCGAAGAAGCTGGAAGGCGGGCAGTACCAGGTCAGCCTGGTCGGCGCGAGCTTCGAAAGCTACGATGGCGAAGACCCCCATGGCGTGCGCAGCCTCAAGATCGGCCCACCCCGCTACCCCGAACAGGCGTTCCGGGCAGGGGTCAGCGGCAACGTGTATTTGCTGGTGAAGGTTGGCCCTGATGGCCTGGTCGAGGACGCCATCGCAGAACAGGTCAACCTGCGGGTGCTCGGCAACGAGGGTGAACTGCGGATGCTGCGCGACATGTTCGCCAAGAGCGCCCTGGCTGCCGCGAGGGATTGGTCGTTCCGTGTACCGACGGAAGGCGAAGCGGCGGGCAAGCCGTTCTGGAACGTCCGTGTCCCGGTGTCCTACATAGTGGACCCGCAGCCGATCGAAGGCAGCGAAAAGGACTACGGCACGTGGATCAGCTATGTCCCGGGTCCGCGCCAGTCGGCCCCGTGGGTCGAGCACAAGGACGCGGCCGGCTTCTCTCCGGATACCTTGGGCGACGGCGGCGTTTACATGGCCGATAGCCACGCCCCGCGGTTGTTGACGCCGTTGCAGGGTGGCTGAGCCCGGAATGAGGAGCACGCGCCGGGCCGATCAACGGCGTTCGCTTTTCTTTCACCACGCTTTCATCCGGTAGTTACTATGAACCACTGGAGATAAGCGGGCGCGACGACCGCCGTGAAGGCCTTCACGTGGCTGCCGACCGTGCTGCTACGAAGGGCGCTATGTGCAACCGGCTGGTACAGCAGGTGCTGTCGACGATGCTCGTGTGCGCGTCCGGATGGATCCTGCTCGCCGCGTGCCCGGTGGCGGCGCAGCAGATCGTGGCCGATGGCACCATTGAACAGGCCAACGGCAATATCGATACCGGCACCCAGCCGGGTAACGCCGGTTACGCGTTGTATGCGCTCAATGGCGGGGTAATCCAGGGTGTCGGCCCGTTGTCGCTGGTCACCGGCGGCCAGGGGGCGCACGCGGTCGCGGCTACCAGTGGCGGCTTTATCGCACTGTTGGCCGGGAGCGCGGTGCGCACCACCGGGCGGGACGCCACGGGATTGGTTGCGAGTGGCTACGGCGCTGCGATCACCGCCAGCAACATCGACGTGATGGCGACGAACTTCGGCAGCTATGGCGTGGCTGCCGAAGATGGCGCCACGATCACCCTCGGCGGCGGCCAGGTGACCAGTGTCAACAGCGCGCTGCGGGTCGGCCCGGGCGGCTCGATTCTCGCCATGGGCGTGGCGGCTACGGCGACTGGAGGCAATGCGATAGGCGTGCTGGCACAAGGGGGTTCCATCGAACTGCGCGGCGGCTCGGTCGCCTCGCTGCAAGGAACTTCCGACCATGGCCTGCTCGCCAGTGATGATGGACGGATACTCGCCGATGGCGTGGACGTAGCCGCCACGGGTGATGGGTTGCGCTCGGGCAACGGCGCGACGCTCGAGTTCCGCAATGGGCATGTCGAAGCGGCCGGCAACGGTGCGCGCTCGGCCAGCGGCAGCGCGATGGTGTTGGAGGCATCGAGCATCCAGGCCGGTCTGGCGGGCTTGGCCGCCCTCGACGCCGACTCCACCATCGACGCGCGCCGGATGACGATATCGGTCCAGGGCGATGCCGGCCAGGGTCTGCTTGCCACCTCAGCGGCACGCATCGACACCGCCGACTCGGTGATCAACGTCAGCGGCAAACAGGCCGTCGGCATCGCCGCTATCGGCGTGGGATCGCGCGTGACCGCTCTGGACAACACCGTGTCCTCCGACGGCGATGGCGCGCCCGTAGTGCAAGCGCTGCAAGGCGGACAGGTGGAACTGGCGGGTGGGTCCGTCATCGCCACCGGGCAGGCGCCCGGCCTGTTCGCATCCCTCGACGAGGCCCGTATCGACGCGCATGGGGTCGTGATCCAGACCACCGGCACCAGCGCGTACGGCGCGCATGCGCTGCTCGGCACCATTGCCCTGGCCGACACGGCAATCGTCACCCAGGGCGACCGTGCGGCCGGCGTGCGCGCGGACAATGCCAGCACGTTGACGATGCGTGGCGGTTCAGTGACCACCGGTGGCGACTCGGCCGTCGCTGCGCTGTCCATCGCGGGCAGCACGATGACCCTGACCGATGTCGCCATCGCCACCCACGGCGCCCATGGCATGGGAGCTTCGTCGCAACGCGGCGGCAGGCTCGTGCTCGAGGGCGGCCATATCGACACCACGGGCGCGTACGCTACCGGCCTGTACTTGGCAGGATCGCTGCCTGCCGCCAGTGGTCCGGCGGTTCCGACTCTGCCGATCGGTCCGGATGATCAGGCCAACGGGCCAGACAACGGAACCGGCGCCGTACTCGTGGCCAATGGCGTCGCGGTCACCACTGCGGGCCAGAACGCGCACGCCGCGTTGATACGTGGCAACGGCACCCTGCATGTGAGCGACAGCATGCTGAGCGCAAGTGGCGAGGATGCCAGTGCATTGTTGGTCACTGCCTACGGCACAGGCACGAGTGTGGCGATCGTGGACCACGGCGGTTTGAACGCAAGCCGGGCCGCCGCGCTGCGGATCATCGGTACGGCCTTGCACATGGACGTGCTGCGTGCTTCGCACATCAGCGGAAACGGGACCTTGGCCGAAGTGGCCGCCGACACTGCGGGCGTGCCCGGCGCATTGCAACTCGACGCCGTTGCCTCGACGCTCGACGGCGCCGTTGTCACTTCCGCCGGCACCGCGCATATCGCGTTGCGCAATGGCAGCACGTGGAACCTCAATGCTGCCTCCAACCTCAGCAGCGTACTCAACGATGCCAGTGTCATCGCCTTCGCCACGCCGGTGTCCGGCAACTTCAGCGTCCTCGCGGTTGGCGGCTATACCGGCCGCAATGCCGCGATGCGCCTCAACGCGCAGTTGAATGGCGACGGCTCGCCGGCGGACCGGTTGGCCGTTTATGGAGGGACGGCCGGCGGCGGCACGGCGCTGACCATAGTCAATGCGGGCGGCAGCGGCGAGCTCACCGTCGACGACGGCATCCTGCTGGTGTACACGCTCAAGGGCGGCACCACGCAGGCGGGCGCCTTTGCACTGGCGCAGCCGGTTCTCGCCGGCCCGTACGAGTACACGTTGCACCGCGGCAATCGCGCGGGCGACCTGCCGCAAAACTGGTATTTGCGCTCGGATTACATTCCCCCGCCGCCGCCGGATCCCCCCCCGCCGGACCCACCCGCCCCGCCGCCGGATCCGCCGACGCCACCCGCACCGCCGCCGCCACCGGACCCACCCGCACCGCCCAGACCCACGCCGCCGACACCGGCGATCCCCCACTACCGGCCAGAAGTGTCGGTGTTCGCCGCATTGCCGGCGCTGGGCCTGCATTACGGGCGGTCGCTGCTGGCCAACCTCCACGAGCGCGTCGGTGAGGATCAGCAACTGCATGGCGATTCGGGCTCGTCGGCGATCAATGGCGCCTGGGTGAGGGTGCTGGGTGAATCCGGCGCCTATGAGGGCGATGGCCGTGGCGTGCTTGGCGAAGATGGCCCGAGTTTCGATTTCGAGATGGCCGCTGTGCAATGGGGCGCGGATCTCTATCGGCAGGAGCACGCGGACGGCCAGCGGGATCATGCCGGCGCCTACCTGGCCTACGGCAGGATCAAGGGCGACGTCACCCACTTCGACGGTGAGCGGGCTGGCAAGGACGAGGTCAAGGCCACCTCGATCGGCGCCTATTGGACCCACTTCGGCGTGACCGGTTGGTATGTCGATGGCGTGCTCCAGGCCAACGGCTACCAAGCCAGCGCGATCTCGTTGCGCCGCCTCAACCTGCAGCTCGACAGGGATGTATTCGGCTGGGGTGCCTCGTTGGAAGCCGGCTATCCGCTGCAGCACGGTGATTGGCTGTTCGAACCGCAGCTGCAACTGATCTACCAGGACATCGATGACCAGCGGGCTGCCGACGCCGCCGCCGAGGTGCGCTATCGCAACGTCACCTCGTTCGCTGCGCGATTGGGCGCCAGGCTCGCCCGTAGCTGGGACCTGCGGCCCGCGGCCAACGGCAGCGGGCGTCAGCTGGATGGCTGGGTGCGCCTCAACGCATGGCGGGAATTCAAGGATGGCGCCGTGACCGAGTTTTCGTCCGCGCGCGGTCCAGTGCCGTTCCAGGGAGGCCTGTCCGGCGACTGGGGAGAGCTTGGCCTGGGCATGACCCTGCAGTTGGGATTGAGCTCGTCGTTGTATGCCCACCTTGGCTATCAATACGGGTTCTCCGGCGGCTACGACGCTCTCGACGCCGGGGCGGGCCTGCGCTGGAATTGGTAGGCATCGCGGCGGCGCACCTGCGCCTGGCAGTGTCCGTTGATGCTTCCAGGGCGTCGGCGCCACAAAGCAGAACGCCCCGCGTCAGCGGGGCGTTTGCTTGTCCAACCGAAGCCCTGGCTCAGCGCTTCATCGAATTGAAGAACTCGTCGTTGGACTTGGTGCTCTTCATCTTGTCGAGCAGGAACTCGATCGCGGCGGTCTCGTCCATCGGGTGCAGCAGCTTGCGCAGGATCCAGATCTTCTGCAGCAGCTCCGGCTCGATGAGCAGGTCTTCGCGACGGGTGCCCGAGCGGTTGATGTCGATCGCCGGGTAGACGCGCTTTTCGGTGATGCGGCGGTTCAAATGCACTTCGCTGTTGCCGGTGCCCTTGAACTCTTCGTAGATCACCTCGTCCATCTTCGAGCCGGTCTCGACCAGCGCGGTGGCAATGATGGTCAGCGAACCGCCTTCCTCGACGTTGCGCGCCGCGCCGAAGAAACGCTTCGGGCGGTGCAGGGCGTTGGCGTCCACGCCGCCGGTCAGGACCTTGCCCGAGCTCGGCACGACGTTGTTGTAGGCACGCGCCAGGCGGGTGATCGAGTCGAGCAGGATGACCACGTCCTTCTTGTGCTCGACCAGGCGCTTGGCGCGCTCGATCACCATTTCGGCGACCTGCACGTGGCGCGCGGCCGGCTCGTCGAAGGTCGAGCTGATGACCTCGCCGCGCACGGTGCGCTGCATTTCGGTCACTTCTTCCGGGCGCTCGTCGATGAGCAGCACGATCAGGTGCACTTCCGGGTGGTTGGTCGTGATCGCCGTGGCGACCTGCTGCATCATCATCGTCTTGCCGGCCTTGGGCGGCGAGACGATCAGCGCGCGCTGGCCTTTGCCCTGCGGGGCCATCAGGTCGAGGATGCGGCCGGTGATGTCTTCGGACGAACCGTTGCCGCGTTCCAGGGTGAAGCGCTTGCGCGGGAACAGGGGGGTCAGGTTCTCGAACAGCACCTTGTTCTTGGACGCTTCTAGCGGCTCGCCGTTGATCGTGTCGATCGTCGACAGCGCGAAGTAGCGCTCGCCGTCCTTCGGGAAGCGGATGCGCCCGGACAGGTAGTCGCCGGTGCGCAGGTTGAAGCGGCGGATCTGGCTGGGCGAGATGTAGGTGTCGTCCGGGCCGGCCAGGTAGCTGGCCTCGGCCGCGCGCAGGAAGCCGAAGCCGTCGGGCAGGATTTCCAGCACGCCGTCGGCGGCGACGCCGTCGCCGTGGCGGGTCAGTACCTTGAGCAGGGCGAAGATCACGTCCTGCTTGCGGGCGCGGGCCACGCCGTCCTGGATGCTCAGCTGCTCGGCGATGTCCAGCAGCTTCTGCGCCGGCATCTGCTTGAGGTCGCTGAGCGAGTAGATCGGGAACCCTTCCGGCACGTTGGCCGCCCGCGGCGGCGGGTTCTGGAAGTTGTCGCCGTTGTCGCTGGGCAGGCCGGCGCCGTTCTCGTCGCGGTAGCGGTCGCGCTGGCGGTCGCGGCGGTTGCGGAAGCGGTCGCGGCGGTTGCCCTGGCCTTGGCCCTGGCCCTGCTGGTTGTTCTGGTTCTGGTTGTTCGGGCCGTTGGCGCGCGGACCCTGGCCACCCTCGCGCGGCTCACCGGAGGATTCCGGGGCGGACGCAGGGGCCTGGGCCGCGGACGGCACCTCCGGCGCGGCGCGCGGGGCGTCGGCAGGCGGGCTGGGCGGCAACGGCAGGTCGGACTGGGGCGTCGAGCCCGCGTTGTCGCTGGCGCCTTCGACGGCGGCCTTGCTCACGCGGGTCTTGCGCACACGCTTTTCGACGGGGGCGTCGACGCTCCCGGTTTCGGAAGAAGTATTCTCGGACAAGTGCTTGATTCCTCGCTAAGGATGCGAGCGCCCGGCGGGGGGCGAACTGTGGGTGGTCGGGGAGTCTGGAGGGAGTTTCCAGCGGGGTGCGGCGCACGCAGGGCGGCCGGATGGACTGACGTTAACACCGCCCCGTCGAAGGGCGCAAGCGGTGCAGTGCTGCCGGCACCAAGCGATTCAAGTGCCGGCAGGGTGCCGGCGGGCTCCGCCCGCCTGGGCGGGCGGAACCGGGGGACCTCAGGCGACCGCGCCGCCGAGGGTCTTGTCGATCATCTGGGTCAGCTGGCCCTTGCCGACCGCGCCGATCTGCGAGGCCTGGACCTGGCCATCCTTGAACAGCAGCAGCATCGGGATCGAGCGCACGTGGTACTTCACGGCCAGGGCGCGGTTCTCGTCCACGTTGACCTTGGCCACCTTCAGCTTGCCGTCGTAGGTGCTGGCCAGCTCGTCCAGCACCGGGGCGATCATCTTGCACGGGCCGCACCATTCGGCCCAGAAATCCACCAGCACGGGCTCGCCCGACTGCAGGACCGCGTTATCGAAGTCGGCTTCGCCGACGTGTAGAACCTTGTCGCTCACTTTGGTCTCCTGGGAACCCGGGCCGGGCCACGAAACCGGGCCGGCCGCCACATTGCGGTAAACTGGGGCATTGCGCGGCCGTTTCAAGCCAACATCTGAAGCCGCGCTGTCCGGTGCAAGGGCCGCAGTGTGCGACGCTGCCGGTATCGATGCAAGCCGCGTCCGGGCCCCTCCGGGTGCCTCAAGAAGATGGAATGATGAGCGATAAACCGCTGACCGATTTGACTTTTTCCTCGTTTGACCTGCACCCGGCGCTGCTCGCCGGACTGGAAGGCGCAGGGTTCACTCGTTGTACTCCCATCCAGGCATTGACCCTGCCGGTGGCCCTCCCGGGACGCGATGTCGCCGGCCAGGCCCAGACCGGCACGGGCAAGACCCTGGCGTTCCTGGTCGCGGTGATCAACCGCCTCCTGACCCGCCCGGCCCTGGCCGACCGCAAGCCGGAAGACCCGCGCGCGCTGATCCTGGCCCCGACCCGGGAGCTGGCCATCCAGATCCACAAGGACGCGGTGAAGTTCGGCGCCGACCTCGGCCTGCGCTTCGCCCTGGTCTACGGCGGCGTCGACTACGACAAGCAGCGCGAGCTGCTGCAGCAGGGCGTGGACGTGATCATCGCCACCCCCGGCCGCCTGATCGACTACGTCAAGCAGCACAAGGTGGTGTCGTTGCACGCCTGCGAAGTCTGCGTGCTGGACGAAGCCGACCGCATGTTCGACCTCGGCTTCATCAAGGACATCCGCTTCCTGCTGCGGCGCATGCCCGAGCGCGGCACCCGGCAGACGCTGCTGTTCAGCGCCACCCTCAGCCACCGCGTGCTGGAGCTGGCCTACGAGTACATGAACGAGCCGGAAAAGCTCGTCGTGGAGACCGAGAGCATCACCGCCGCGCGCGTGCGCCAGCGCATCTACTTCCCGTCCGACGAGGAGAAGATCCCGCTGCTGCTGGGCCTGCTGTCGCGCAGCGAGGGCTCGCGGACCATGGTGTTCGTCAACACCAAGGCCTTCGTCGAACGGGTGGCACGCTCGCTGGAGCGGGCCGGTTACCGCGTCGGCGTGCTCTCCGGCGACGTGCCGCAGAAGAAGCGCGAGACCCTGCTCAACCGCTTCCAGAAGGGCCAGCTCGAAATCCTGGTCGCCACCGACGTGGCCGCGCGCGGCCTGCACATCGATGGCGTGAACTTCGTCTACAACTACGATCTGCCGTTCGATGCCGAGGATTACGTCCACCGCATCGGCCGCACCGCGCGCCTGGGCGCCGAAGGCGACGCGATCAGCTTCGCCTGCGAGCGCTATGCGATGAGCCTGCCGGACATCGAGGCCTACATCGAGCAGAAGATCCCGGTCGAGGCGGTCACCCGCGAAGTGCTGACCGCGTTGCCGCGGGCCGAGCGCGCGCCGGTGGCCGGTGACGAGGACGGCGAGAACGAGAGCGTCGGTTCGATCTTCCGCGAGGCCCGCGAAGCGCGCGCCGCCGAGGAAGAGCGTCGGGGCGGCGGCCGTTCGGGCAGCCGTTCCGGCGGTGCCGGGGGCCGTGGCCGTGGCGAGCGCCGCGAAGGCGGCGGCACGGGTGCCGATGGCAAGCCGCGCCGCCCGCGCACGCCGCGTCCGGAAGGCGAGGCTGTCGTGGCGACGAACGGCGCGGCCGATGCCCCCGGCGCAGCGATTGCCGCCGCGCGTCCGGCCACGCCGGCCGTCGCGCTGGAGGGTGACGCCGAGCGCACGCGTACGCGCAAGCCTCGCCGCCGCCGCCGTGGCAAGCCGGTCGACGCCGCCGCCGCAGAGGCCGCGATGGCCACCGCCGCGCCGCCGGCACCGCGCAAGCCGATCCAGGTCATGGCCAACAAGCCGCCGATGGCAGCGAACGATTCGTTCCTGACCCGCCTGGGCCGCAAGCTGCGTTCGCTGGTGTCCAGCGACTGACCCGCGCCGGGGGACGGACGCAGCAGTTGGGGCGATTGCCGGCGGTGCAATCGGTGATCGCTCCGGCATAATTGCTGAATGACCGTCCTCCGCTTCGACAACGTCAGCAAGCAATACGCCGGTGGCCACCAGGCCCTGATCGACGTCAGCTTCGAGGTCGGGGCCGGTGAGATGCTGTTCGTCACCGGCCATTCGGGCGCGGGCAAGAGCACGCTGCTCAAGCTCATCCATCTGAGCGAACGGCCCAGCCGCGGCGCGGTGATCTTCGGCGAGCGCAACCTGTTGAAGGTGCGCGGCGGCCGCATTCCGCTGCATCGGCGCGAGGTCGGCGCGGTCCACCAGGACCACCGCCTGCTCAACGACCGCAGCATCGCCGAGAACGTGGCGCTGCCGTTGATCCTGCGCGGTACCCGCCGCGCCGACATCGGCAAGCGGGTGCGTTCGGCGTTGGAGCGCATCGGCCTGGCCCATCGCGAGAAGGCGTTGCCGTCGCAGCTCTCCGCCGGCGAGCAGCAGCGCGTGGGCATTGCCCGCGCGATCGTCTCCGAGCCGCGGCTGCTGGTGGCCGACGAGCCGACCGGCAATCTCGATCCCACCCTGGCGGCGGAAATCATGCAACTGTTCGCCGAGCTGCCCGAGCGCGGCACCAGCGTGCTGGTGGTCAGCCACGACCTGGCGCTGCTCAAGCAGATGCGCAAGCGCGTGCTGGTGCTCGACCACGGCCGCCTGGTCGACGACATCTCGCCGCAGGACCTGGCCGAATGAACAACGCCACGCAGACTGCCGCGCCGTCCCGCCTGTCGGTGTGGATCGACCACCACGTCCACAGCATCGCCTTCAGCCTCGGCCGCGCGCTGCGCAAGCCGTGGGCGACGGTGCTCACCATCCTGGTCATGGCGCTGGCGCTGGCCTTGCCGCTGGGCCTGTCGATCGCGCTGGACAACCTGCGGCACCTGGCCGGCAGCGTGCAGCAGACGCGCGACATCAATGTCTTCCTCAAGCATGACGTGGACGCTGCCGCGGCCGCGGCGCTGGCCGGGCAATGGCGCGGCCGTGCCGACGTGGCCGGCGTGGCGGTGCGCACGCCGGCGCAAGGGCTGGACGAGCTGCGCCAGAACGCCCACCTCGACGAGGCGATCGACGCGCTCGGCGACAACCCCTTGCCGACCCTGCTGATCGTCACCCCGGCCGAAGGCAGCGATGACACGCGCCTGGCCGAATCGCTGCAGGGCACGCCGCAGGCCGACCTGGTGCAGCACGACGCGGTCTGGCGCACGCGCCTGGACAACTGGTTGCGCTTCGGCGCGCGCCTGGTCCAGGTGTTGTCGGTGCTGCTGGGGCTGGGCGCGGTGCTGGTGGTCGGCAATACGGTGCGGCTGGATATCCAGGGGCGGCGCGAGGAGATCGGCGTGCTGCAGCTGCTGGGCGCCAGCGACGGCTTCATCCGCCGGCCGTTCCTCTACATGGGCGCCTGGTATGGCCTGGGCGCCGGCGTGGTCGCGCTCGCGCTGCTGGCCGGCGCGGGCATGGCCCTGCGGATGCCGCTGGCGGCGCTGGCCGACAGTTACGGCAGCCCGTTCAGCCTGCACGGGCTGGACCTGCTGCATGCCGGCGCGGTGCTGGTGGGCACGGTGTTGATCGGCTGGTTGGGCGCCTGGCTGGTGACCGGGCATTTCCTGCGTCAGACTCGCCCGACCGAGACCTGAGGGCCGCATGCGCAACCACGAGCTCAAGCATCTGATCAGCGACGCGCCGCGGGTGATGGTGGTCGACGGGTCCAAGCTGGTCCGCAGGCTGATCGCCGACGTCCTGCAGCGCGAGCTGCCGGCGGTGGAGGTGGTCGGCTGCTCGAGCATTGCCGAGGCGCGCGATGCGCTGGCGGCCGGCGCGGTGAACCTAGTGACGACCTCGCTGTCCTTGCCCGATGGCGACGGCCTGGCGCTGGCGCGCAGCGTGCGCGAAGCGGCGGGGCAGGCGTACGTGCCAGTGATCGTGGTGTCCGGCGATGCCCAGCAGCACCTGATCGAGCGCCGCTTCACCGAGTACGTCACCGATTATTTCGACAAGTCGCTCGGCCATGAGGCTCTGGCGACCTTCATCCGCGGCTACGTGCAACCGGAGCCGGTACCCGGGGCCACGGTGCTGTACATCGAGGACAGCCGCGTGGTCGCCGAGGCCACCAAGCGGATGCTCGAGCGCCACCAGTTGAAGGTGGTGCACGTGCTGACCGCCGAAGACGCGTTCTCGCTGCTCACCGCCGAATCGCTGGGCCGCACCGAGCGCCGGGTGGACCTGGTGCTGACCGACGTCACCCTGAAGGGCGAACTGGACGGTGGCGACGTGGTCGAGCGCATCCGCGTCGATTTCGACTACGGCAAGCGCCGCCTGCCGGTGCTGGTGATGACCGGCGACAGCAACCCCTACAACCAGTCCGAGCTGCTGCGCGCCGGCGCCAACGACCTGGTGCAAAAGCCCATCGAAGAGCGGCTGCTGGTGACCAAAGTGCTGTTCCAGCTGCGCCTGGCCCGGCTCGACGACCAGGTCGTCATGCTGTGACCCAAGCGGGGCCGGAAGCACAGGACGCGCAGGCGCGCATCCAGTTGGAGCCGTCCTGGAAGGAACGGGTGGGCGAGTGGTTGCTGCGCCCGGAGATGCGCGAGCTGTCGGCGTTCCTGCGCCAGCGCAAGGCGGCCGGGGCGCGGATCTTTCCGCCCGGGCACGACATCTTCGCCGCGTTCGATGCGACCCCGTTCGAGCAGGTCAAGGTCGTCATCCTCGGGCAGGACCCGTACCACGGCTACGGCCAGGCACATGGGCTGTGCTTCTCGGTGCAGCCGGGCGTGCCGGTGCCGCCGTCGCTGCTGAACATCTACAAGGAAATCGAGACGGACCTGGGATTGCCGCGTCCCGACCACGGCTGCCTGCTGCCGTGGGCGCAGCGCGGCGTGCTGCTGCTCAATGCCGTGCTCACGGTCGAGGAAGGGCGGCCCGGTTCGCACCAGGGCAAGGGCTGGGAGGGGTTCACCGACCACGTGGTCGATGTGCTCAACCGCGAGCGCGAGGGCCTGGTGTTCCTGCTGTGGGGCAGCTACGCGCAGGCCAAGGGCAAGGTGATCGACCCACGCCGGCACAAGGTACTGAAGGCGCCGCATCCTTCGCCGCTGTCTGCGCACCGCGGGTTTCTCGGCTGCCGGCATTTTTCCGCGGCCAACGAATACCTGCGCCGCCGCGGGGCGATGCCCGTGGACTGGCAACTGCCGCCGCTGTCCGCCTTCCCGACCTCCCTGCCGGACGCCTGAACTTCCTGCGCCGGCCGCGGTCTGAATGGGGGTCACCGCGCCGTGGCCTGGCCTACCTCCACGCCTCACGTGCCTTGAACGGCTGATTCGTAGAATGGCCACCCTTGAAAACGTTCTCCCCACCTCCAAATGAGGTATGTCATTGATTTTGATGACATAGAGGTTGGAACAATGGCGGACACACCAGCCCTTTCGTTCTGCCGGTGAAACACTGAGGAACTTTCCACCCCTTTAGCAGTCCAATGGTGCGACTGCTAAGATGAGGTCCTATGAGCCAGAACACCTCTACTGCTACTGCCCTTGTGGCAAACAATCTTCCGATCCCCAGCGCGCTCGGCTCGCTGGAAGCCTATATCGGTGCCGTGCACCAGATCCCGGTGCTGTCGGTCGAGAACGAGCAGGCGCTGGCACGCCGCTTCCGCGATGGCGAAGATCTCGACGCCGCGCGCGAGCTGGTGCATTCGCACCTGCGCTTCGTCGTGCACGTGGCCCGTGGCTACAACGGCTACGGCCTGCAGCTGGGCGACCTGATCCAGGAAGGCAACATCGGCCTGATGAAGGCGGTCAAGCGCTTCGACCCGGACATGGGCGTGCGCCTGGTCAGCTTCGCCGTGCACTGGATTCGCGCCGAGATGCACGAGTTCATCCTGAAGAACTGGCGCATCGTCAAGGTCGCCACGACCAAGGCGCAGCGCAAGCTGTTCTTCAACCTGCGCAAGTCCAAGACCCGCCTGGGCTGGCTCAATGCCGCCGAGGTCAGCGCCGTCGCCAAGGACCTCAACGTGTCCGAGCGCGAGGTGATGGAGATGGAGTCGCGCCTGTCCGGCCGTGACATCGGCTTCGATGCGCCGTCCGACGAGGACGACGACCACGCGCCGCCGTCGCCGGCCAACTACCTGGTCGCCAGTGACGAGGATCCCTCGCAGGCGTACGAGCGCAGCGACAGCGAAGACAACCAGCTGCAGCTGCTGCGCGAAGGCCTGGCCAACCTGGACGGTCGCTCGCGCGACATCATCCGCCGCCGCTGGCTGGATTCGGAGTCGAAGGTGACGTTGCAGGAACTGGCCGACGAGTACGGCGTGTCGGCCGAGCGCATCCGCCAGATCGAAGCGAATGCGCTGAAGAAGATGAAGGCGCTGTTCGTCGCCTGATCCGGCACGCGCACGCACGGCCACGGAAGCCGCCTTCGGGCGGCTTCTGCTTTTCAGGCCTCGGGCATTGCTTCGTCGTTCGCGCTGCCGGCATCCGGCTCGCCGAAGATGATCCGTGCCGAGCGCTGGTAGCCCCAGTAGGCCATCGCCCAGTCCACCAGCACGACGATGCGGTTGCGGAAGCCGATGAGGAACCACACGTGCGCCGCCAGCCAGAACCACCAGGCGAGCACGCCCGAGAACTTCAAGCGGCCCAGGTGGACGATGGCGGCCATGCGCCCGATGGTCGCCAGGTTGCCTTGGTCGCGATAGGCGAAGGCCGGCGCGGGCTGGCCGCGCAGCCGGCCACGCAACGCCTTGGCGATGTGCCGGCCCATCTGCTTGGCGGCCGGGGCCACGCCGGGTACCGGCCGGCCATCGGCGCGCAGCACGGCGGCGAGGTCGCCACCGACGAAGATCTCCGGGCGCCCGGGCACGCTCAGGTCGGGCGCCACCAGGACGCGCCCGGCGCGGTCGCACGGCACGCCCAGGGCCGCGCCCAGGGGCGAGGCGGCCACGCCGGCGGCCCAGGCCACGGTGCGCGCGGGCACCCACTGCTCGCCGAGCTGGAAGCCATGCGCATCGATGTGGGTGACCGGTGTGCCGGTGAGCACTTCCACGCCCAGTCGCTCCAACTGGCGCTGCGCCTTGGCGGTCAGGTCGGGCGGAAAGGAGGGCAGCACGCGCGGCCCGGCTTCGATCAGCCGCACCCGCGCCAGTTGCGGATCGATGTGGCGGAACTCGTTCTTCAGCGTATGCCGGGCGATCTCGGCCAGCGTTCCGGCCAGCTCCACGCCGGTGGGGCCGCCGCCGACGATGGCAAAACTCAGCCAGGCCGCGCGCGCCTGCGGGTCGGTTTCGGCTTCGGCGTGTTCGAACGCCATCAGCAGCTTGCGCCGCAGATAGACCGCGTCGTCCAGGGTCTTCAGCCCCGGCGCATGGCGCGCCCACTGGCCGTTGCCGAAGTAGGCATGGGTCGCGCCGCTGGCCAGCAACAGGTAGTCGTAGTCCAGCACGGTGCCATCGCCCAGGCGCACGCGGCGTGCGTCGGGATCCAGCGCCACCACCGTGCCCAGGCGCACTTCCACATTGGCCTGCTCGCGCAGGATGTGGCGCAGCGGCGCGGCGATATCCGGCGCCGACAGCCCCGCCGTGGCCACCTGGTACAGCAGCGGCTGGAACAAATGGTGGTTGTGCCGGTCGACCAAGGTGATGCGGACCGGTGCGTCGGCGAGCGCACGCGTGGCCCAGAGTCCGGCGAAGCCGCCGCCGACCACGAGCAGGTGCGGCTGGCCGGCGCTCATCGGGGACCTGCCGGGGCGATCGGATGCATGGTGACCTTCAGCGACACGGGGCGGGAAGTCGCAGCCTAGCGGTTGCGCTGCCAAGGCGCCGTCATCGCAGGACAGAGATCGCGGATCGGGCATGATGGCGGCCGTGCGCATGCCAAGGATCGCCATGAACGCCACCGTGGGACCGCCGCCGCTACCGCCCCGTCCGCCGCCGCCGCCGGCCCTGCCGCCGACGGCCAGGCCGCGCGGACGCTTCGGCCTGCCGGCGTGGCTCATCGCCCTCATCGTGGCCTGCGTGCTGCTGTTGGCGGTGCTGGGCACGCTGATCGCCTGGGGCGTGGGCAGCGGATGGCACCTGTTCGCCGGGCAGGCGCAGCAAGCATTGCAATTGCAGCCTGCGGTGCGCGAACACATCGGCACGATCCGCGAGATGCACGTGGATTTCGTCGCAACCGGTGAAGCGCCGGGCGGCGAGGAATTCGTCTTCCGGCTGCAGGGCGATCGCGGCAACGGCAAGGTGAGCGCGAACTTCGTATCGGTGGGCGCGGCGCAGGAAATCATCACCTATGGCGTGCTTACGCTGGCCAATGGCACGCGGGTGCAACTCGAAGACCAGTCCGGCACCGACGCCACCCAATGCGCCGGCGATAGCTGCACCAAGCCGGCCGATACGGACGAAGCCACCGACGACTCCTGGGAGGACACATGATCGAACATCCGGAAAAGCGCATCGCCCTGTTGATCGATGCCGACAACGCGCCGGCCTCGAAGATCGAACTGATCCTGCCCGAGGTCGCGCGCTACGGCGTGGCCAACGTGCGCCGTGCCTACGGCAACTGGAAGAGCCCGCACCTGAAGAGCTGGGAAGCGGTGCTGCACACCTACGCCATCCGGCCGATGCAGCAATTCGCCTACAGCAGTGGCAAGAACGCCTCGGACATGGCGATGGTCATCGATGCGATGGACCTGCTCTACGCGCGCAACCTCGACGGCTTCGCCATCGTCTCCAGCGACGCCGACTTCACCCCGCTGGTGATGCGCCTGCTGACCGATGGCATGAAGGTCTATGGTTTTGGCGAGAAGAAGACGCCGGAAGCCTTCGCCAATGCCTGCTCCAAGTTCACCTACCTCGAGGCGCTGGGCGCGGCCACCGTCAGCGAGGGCGCCGGCACCACCGCGCGCAAGGATGCCAAGGAGTTGCGCGGCGACACGCGGCTGGTGCAGTTGCTGCGCAGCGCGGTCGATTCGGCCACCGACGACGACGGCTGGGCGCATCTGGGGGCGGTCGGCAAGCAGGTCGCCAACCAGGCTTCGTTCGATTCGCGCAACTACGGGTACCGCAAGCTCAGCGATCTCATTCGCGCCACCGATCTGTTCGAGCTGCGCCAGGTCGACCAGGTCATCTGGGTGCGCGACAAGCCGAAGAGCAAGACCAAGCCGAGCGCGGCCAAGGCCGCGACGTAGCGCGCCTCAGTACAGGTCCATCGGGTCCACGTCCAGCGACCAGCGCACGCGCCGCGCCAGCGGCAGGCCATGGATGGCCGGCACCAAGGCATCGAGCAGGTGGTGCAACGGTGGCCGTTGCGGCGCCGACAGCAGCAACTGGCTGCGCAGGAAGCCGGCCCGGCGCGGCATCGGCGCGGGCATCGGGCCGAAGCGCTCGACGATGTCGTCCGCCCGCGCATCGCCGGAGGGTTCGAGTGCGCGAACCGCATCCAGGAACTGGTAGGCCACCTGCGCGTCCTTGGCTTCGGCACGCAGCAGCGCCATGTGCGCGAACGGTGGAAAGCCGGCCGCTTCGCGTTGCTGCAGTTCGGCATGGGCGAAGGCGTGGTAGCCGCCGCTGACCAGGGTTTGCAGCAAGGGATGTTCGGGGTGGTGGGTCTGCAGCCAGACCTCGCCGGCGCGCTTGGCGCGGCCGGCGCGCCCGGCCACCTGGATCAGCAGCTGCGCGAGCTTTTCGCTGGCGCGGAAATCGGCGGAGAACAATCCCTCGTCGATGCCCACCACCACGACCAGGCTCAGCTGCGGCAGGTCGTGGCCCTTGGCCAGGATCTGCGTGCCGACCAGGATGCCGGGTTGCTCGCCCAAGCGCGCCAATTGCGATTCCAGCGCATCGCGGCGCTGCGTGGTGCCGCGGTCGATGCGCAGCACCGGGTAAGCGGCGAACGCCTCGGTCAACCGTGCTTCCAGGCGTTCGGTGCCCACGCCTTGTGGTTGCAGGGCGAGGCTGGCGCAATCCGGGCAGGCCAGCGGCACCGGCTGGCGCGCGCCGCAGTGGTGGCATTGCAGGCGGCGCCCGCCCGCATGCACGGTCATCGGCGTGGGGTGCTCCGGCGTGCTGCAGCGCTTGCAGGCAGCGGTCCAGCCGCAGTCGTGGCACAGCAGGGCCGGCGCATAGCCGCGACGGTTCTTGAACACCAGCACCTGGCCGCCCTCGGCCAGCGCCTGGCCGATGCCGGCCAGCACTTCCGGCGACAGGCCGTCCTGCAACAGGCGCTTGCGCACGTCGAGGATGCGCACGCGCGGTGGCCGGGCTTCGCCGGCGCGCTGCGGCAGGCGTAGCTGCCGGTAACGCCCGGCCTGTGCGTTGTGCAGCGATTCGAGCGAAGGTGTCGCGCTGCCCAGGATCACCGGCACGCCCAGCGCCTTGGCGCGCACCAGGGCGAAGTCGCGCGCGTGGTAGCGGATGCCGTCCTGCTGCTTATAGCTGCCATCGTGCTCTTCGTCGACCACGATCAGCCCGGCATTGGGCAGCGGCGTGAACACCGCCGAGCGCGTGCCGACCACCAGTTGCGCCTCGCCGCGCTGCGCCGCCGCCCACACTCGCGCGCGCTCGCCATCGGACAAGGCCGAGTGCAGCGCATAAACCGGCACCTTCAGCCGCGCCCGGAAGCGCGCCAGCGTCTGCGGCGTCAGCCCGATCTCCGGCACCAGCACCAGCGCCTGCCGTCCCTGCGCCAGGCAGTGGGCGATCGCCTGCAGGTAGACCTCGGTCTTGCCGCTGCCGGTGACACCGTCGAGCAGGAACGGCGCGAAGCCTTCGCTGTCGCGCACGGCATCGACCGCCGCTTGCTGGGCGTCGTTGAGCGCGGGGCCGGCTGCGGCGGCGTCCATTGCCTCGGGGTTGGACGCCAGGGCGACGCGCTCGGCGTGGCTGCGCTTGCCCAGGGCCCGCGCCGCGGTCCGCCAGTCGTCCATTTCCTGGTCCAGGCGCTCCTCGGCCAAGGGGCCGTGGGCCAACAGCCCGGCCAGCCGGGCCGGGCGCGTGCCCTGGCGCAGGCGCGGTGCCGCGGTATGCCCGGCCTCGGTCAGTGCCCAACCCCAGGTGCGCGTGTCCGCCAACGGCTCGCCGCGCCGCAAGGGCCCCGGCAGCGCCGTGGCCATGACCTCGCCCAGCGGCGCGTGGGTATAGCGCGCGAGCCAGTGCAGCGATTGGGCCAGCTCGCCGTGCAGCAGGGGCGTGGCGTCCAGCCATTCATGGGCTTCGCGCAACGTTGGCGTGGCGTCGGCCTCGCCCAGCGCGGCCACCACCCCGACCAGCTCGCGGTTGCCGAACGGCACCCGGACCCGCCGGCCGACATCGGCCGGAGCGGGCGGCTCCGCTCCGGGAGACAGGTAGTCGAACAGCTGCGGCAACGGAACCGGCAGCGCAACGCGCAGGGTGGCGGAGCGCGGGGCAGGGGCGCGCACGGGAGAAGAAGGAGCCGGCATGTGCATTCAGTCTATCCCGCACCTCGGTTCGCCGGTGTCGGTACTTGCCCCGTATTGCTGTGATCGGCATAGATAAACAACACGTAAACCAGCGCCGCAATTGGAGATTCTCCGTTATCCACATCGGCTGTGGATAAACCTGTGAGTTTCCCCCCTGCTCCACGCCGTGAAGGTGCATTCACAGGGTGCGCGGGCACCTTGGACAAAAAATCGCCACATTGAAATTCCTTTTCAAAATCATATGGTTGACTGTGAAACACGCCTGAAATATGCCATTTGCAAGACGAACCCGCAGCGCGCAGCGGCAATTTCTAGTGCTGTGCACAACCGGCATTCGGCGAGGGTCTCGCGGAACGCAAGCCACGCTGGCTGTCAAGCGCGCCTAAGCGATGCGCGCTCGCTATCATGCCGCGATGACGGAATTCGCATGACGGCCAAGCCTGTGACCGATATCACGGCTTCCACCCCCGCATTGACCGCCTTCCTCAAGGGGGTGGAGCGCCGGGCCGACGTGCTGGCCAGCCTGCAGTGCGGTGACCCCGAACTGGCCGGCCGCGCGTTGGCGGCCGCCTTCCGAGCGTTCCAGGCCCGCGCCGGCGAATGGCCGATGGCGGTGTGGCCGACCCGCTTCTGGGCCTTGCTGGCGGCCACGCCGGCCCTGCGCGAACCGGGCCGGGCGCCGCAATGGCCCGCCGGCCTCGCCGCGCTCGCGCCGCTGGCGGCGGAAGATCGCCTCGCCCTGCTGCTGCGAATTGTCGTGGGCCTGGATGAAACCGCCGCCGCCGAGGTGCTGGGCGTGGACGAGGCCGCCTACCGCCAGGCCCTGGCCCGCGCCTGCCCGCGCGATGCGGCCGGCCATCCCGACGCCAATGCCTGGCGCGCGCTGGCCGAAGCGGCCCAGCGCGAGCTGCGCGATGTCGCACCGCAGCGGCTGGCGCGGATCGCGGACGTGCGCGAAGCCGCAGTTCGCGCTTCGGCCGCCGGCACGCAGGCCGCGGCGCCGCGCATGGCCGCCCGCCCGGCCCGCGCGCGCCGCGTGGTTCCGCGCTGGCTGATCGCGGGCATCGTCTTGCTCGGGCTCGTGGCGGCGACCGCCTGGTGGGTGCTGCGCCGTCCCCCGGTCAGCCTGCCGCCGGATCCGGTGAGCCAGGCACCGGCGGGCGTCCTGCACGTGACCGATGCCGCGCCGGTGCTGGTGGAAGAACTTCCGGCCGACGATCTCGAGCCACCGGCAGCGGTCGCCAGCGCCGACCCCGCCGCTGCCGCGATGCTGGCCGACCCGGACCTCGCGCTGGCCCGCCAGGCCGACTTCTACGCCTGGTTCGCCGCCGGTGGCCCGGTGCCGCCCGATGAGTCCGAGCCGCGGCCGACGGCACCGGACATGGCCGCCGCCGGCCTGGAGACCGTCAACGATGACGAATGACCGCCACCGGTTCCGCGCGCCGGTGCTGCTGCTCGCCCTGTGCGCCGCGGTGGCCGCCGGCCAGCCGTTGCCTGCGCCGCTGGACGAGGCCACCGGCGCCTTGCCGGCCGCGCCGCCGGCACCGGCCCTGGAAGTGCCGCGCCCCTGGAGCGAACTGGACGCCGCCGGCCGCGCCGAAGTCCGTGCCCGCTATGCCGCCTGGCAAGCGCTGGACCCGGCAGCGCGCGAAAGCATTCGCCAGGCCCGCACCCGGCTGGCCGCCTTGCCCGTCGATCAGCAGCGCGCGCTGCGCACCCGCTTCGATGCGATGGACCGCCTGCACCGCGACGGCTGGCGGCTCGGCCCGCAGCTGGGCCGGCAATACCCGGCGCTGCAGCCGCTGTTCGGCTACGTCCCGCCCGAGCAGCGCGCCCGGACCCTGGAGCTGCTGCATGCCCTGGACACCGAACAGCTCGCCCAGCTGGCGGTGATCTCGCAGCGCAGCGCGCCGCAGGACCGCGCGGCGCTGCGCGATGAACTGCTGTCGCTGGCGCCGTCCGCGCGCGCCGGCTGGCTGCGCGCGCGCGTCGGCCGTTAGCGCTAGATCCGCGCCACGCTGGCAATCGCCAGCACCGCGGCGGCGGCGATGACCACGGTGAAGTAGATGCCGCCGATCACGCTGTACTTGAGCACGGTCACCGGCCAGAACTGGCGGTACACGCGCTGCTGCATCAGCAGCAGGTAGACCGGCATCCACAGCACCAGGCCGAACTGCAGCAGGCCGATGATCACGCCCGGCCAAACGCCCCACGCCGACAGCGCGCCGCCGAGCAGGCTCAGCAGCAGCACCACCAGCAGGTCCAGCAGCAGGAAGGCGTGGCTGTACAGCGCCACCACCAGGTGTTCGAGATAGCCGCGCCCGCTGAGCAGATAGAACACGCGCAGCATCAACGCGAACAGCGGCACCAGCACGAACAGGGTCGAGGGCACGGCGGCGAAGAACGCGTTGACCGCGCGCTGCGGATCTTCCTGCAGGCGCGGCACGTTGTCGTTGATGCGCTTGACCTGCTTGTCGACCCAGCGGTTGGCGAAGTCCGGCATCGGGCTTTCGAACGGCGTGGACGGTTCGGCATCCGATTCGTCCGCCGCGAAGGCCGCTTCCGGCGCCACGCTGACCGGCGCGCCCAGCGCCTTGAGCCGGCGCTGGGCCTGCTTGTCGATGTTGGCGATGCCGGCATCGAAACCGGCGCGGGCGCCGGGGATGTGTTCGGGCATCTGCGCGCGCCCTTGCTTCATCGCATCGATCAGGCGCGTGCGCAGCGCCTCCACTTCGGCCGGCGTGCGCGCCTGCTCGAAGTTGCCGCGCACCTGCGCGCTGGCCTGGCTGCGCGCATCGTCGTCCTTCTCGCCGGCATCGATGTGCACGGCCAGCTTGGCGACGAAGAAGGTGATCAGGCTCAGCACCACGAACAGGCGCAGCGGCGGGATGTAGCGCACGCGCTTGCCGTCGAGATAGGCATTGGCCAGGCGCCCCGGCACGAGCAGGTCGCGCAAGGTGCGGAAGATGCGCCCGTCCAGGTGCCAGAACGATTCGAAGACTTCTTCCACCGCGTGCGCGAAGCTGCGCACCGGGTTGTGCGCGCTTTGCCCGCAGAGGTGGCAGTAATGGCCCTGCAGGACGGTCTGGCAGTTCTCACAAGCGGTGGGGACTGCGTGGGGTGCACTCATTGTCATGGGCGGTCAGGGGAGGCGCGGGTAAGATACCGGTCCTGCACTGCCCGGTACCAGACGCCCCCCTCGGCGCGGCCGCAGTACGTGCCTGCCGCAACGCCATGTCCGTCTCCCCCACGCCGCCACGCTTCGGCACCGAAGTGCGCGCCACCTTCCTGCTCGCCCTGCCGCTGGTGCTCGGCCATGTTTCGACCGGCCTCATTGGCTTTGTCGACAACGTCATCGCCGGTCACCACCACACCGACACCCTGGCCGCGGTCACCATCGGCACCGCGCTGCTGTGGCTGCCGATGCTGATCCCGATCGGCACCCTGATCTCGCTCACCGCTTCGGTTTCGCAGCTGCACGGCGCCGGCCGCGATGGCGAGATCGGCCCGCTGTTCCGGCAGGCGCTGTGGCTGGCGCTGGGCCTGGGCCTGGTGATGTTCGCCTTCCTCAGCGTGGTGCCGCCGCTGCTGCCGGCCTTCGGCATCGCCCCGGACATCGTGCCCGGCGCCACCGCCTTCCTGCACGCGGTGCGCTGGGGCGGGCCGGCGCTGACGCTGTTCTTCTGCATGCGCTACCTCAGCGAGGGCATGCACTGGACCCTGCCGACCATGCTGCTCGGCTTCGGTGGCCTGCTGGTGCTGGCGCCAATGGGTTACGTGCTGACCTACGGCCGCCTGGGCTTCGCCGAGCACGGCGCGCAGGGGCTGGGCATCGCCTCGGCCATCATGATGTGGCTGCAGGCCAGCGCCTTCGCGCTGTACCTGTGGCAGTCCAGGCGCTTCGCCCGGCTGCAGTTGTTCGCGCACTTGGAAGGGCCGCGCTGGCGCGCCATCGCCGACCTGCTGCGCACCGGCCTGCCGATCGGCATCACCGTGCTGATGGAGGGCGGGCTGTTCATCGTGACCGCCCTGCTGATCGGCCGGCTCGGCGCCACCGAAGCGGCCGCGCACCAGATCGCCATCAACGTCTCGCAGCTGTGCTTCATGATCCCGATGGGCGTGGCCGAGGCCACCACGGTGCGGGTGGGCCATGCCGTGGGGCGGGGCGATGCGCACGCCGTGCGCCGCGCGGCCTGGGCCGGCTACGCCATCGTGCTGGGCACGCAGACACTGTCGGCCAGCACCTTGCTGCTGGGCCACGACGCGATCGTCGGCGTATATACCGACGACCTGGCCGTGGCGGCGCTGGCCTCGACGCTGCTGCTGTTCGCGGCGACCTTCCAGTTCCCCGATGGCATCCAGGTGCTCTCGGCCGGCGCGCTGCGCGGGCTGAAGGACACCCGCGTGCCGATGTTCCTGGCGATGTTCTCGTACTGGGGCCTGGGCATGCCGCTCGGCGCCGGGTTGGGCCTGGGGCTGGGCTGGGGACCGCAAGGCATGTGGATCGGCCTGATCGTCGGCCTGACCGCCGCCGCCGTGCTGATGGGCCTGCGCTTCCGCGCCAGCAGCCGGCGGGCGCTGCCATAGGCCGTGACGCGATCCGGTCCGCCCGAACGCGTTAGTCACCCTTACTTTCTGCGCATGCCGGGCTACGGGCCTGCGGTTATGCTGGTAACCGTGGCAAAAGGTCTTTGCCCCTTCTGGAGCTTTCCATGAACCAACCTGTGCGTCGCGGTCCGGTGTCCCGGTTCTTTGTCGGGCTGTGGGACGTGATGAATTTCACCCGCCGGCTGATCCTCAACCTGGTTTTCTTCGGCCTGCTGCTGTTGTTCGTGATGATCTTCGTGGCGGTGATGGCGCGCGGCAATGGCGTCAAGCCGCTGCTGGACCGCACCACGCTGGTGATCGCGCCGGAAGGCAAGGTCGTGGAACAGTTCAGTGCCGACCCGGTGAGCCGGGCGCTGGCGCGTGCCATCGGCGACAAGGGCGCCGAAGAGTTCCAGCTGCGCGACCTGGTGCGCGCGATCGACGCGGCGCGCGAGGACAAGCATATCGAGCGGGTCCTGCTCGACCTGGACAAGCTGCAGCCCGGCGGCTTCGCTTCCAGCCGCGAGATTGCCGCGGCGCTGCAGGAACTGCGTGCCTCCGGCAAGCAGGTCGTGGCCTTCGGCGAGAACCTGAGCCAGTGGCAGTACCTGCTGGCCGCGCAGGCCAACGAGGTCTATCTCGATCCAATGGGCAGCCTGGTGCTCGAGGGCCTGGGCCGCTATCGCCAGTATTTCCGCACCGGCCTGCAGGACAAGTTGGGCGTGGACGTGCACCTGTTCCGCGTCGGCGAGTTCAAGTCCGCCGCCGAGCCCTACATCCTCGACGCCGCCTCGCCCGAGGCCAAGGAAGCGGACCTGTTCTGGATGAATGACGTTTGGCAGCGCTACCTCAGCGACATTGCCGCCGCGCGCAAGCTCACCCCGCAGCAGCTGGCCGCCGGCATCGATACGCTGCCCGAAGGCGTGGCCGCGGCCGGTGGCGACCTGGCCAAGTTCGCCCTGCAGCAGAAGCTGGTGGACGGCCTGAAGACGCGCGAGGAAGTGGACCGCCTGCTCACCGAGCGTGGCGTGGCCGACGACGACAGCGACGCCGGCTTCCGCAACGTCGACCTCGACACCTACCTGGCGCAGCTGGAAACGCGCCGCTCGCCGCTGGATGCGCGGCCGCAGGTCGCGGTGGTGGTGGCCGCCGGCGAGATCAGCGGCGGCGACCAGCCAGCCGGCCGCATCGGCGGCGAGTCGACCGCCGCGCTGCTGCGCGCCGCGCGCGAGGACAAGGACGTCAAGGCCGTGGTGCTGCGGGTGGATTCGCCCGGTGGCGAAGTGTTCGCCTCCGAGCAGATCCGCCGCGAAGTGGTCGGCCTGCAGGCCGCCGGCAAGCCGGTGGTGGTGTCGATGGGCGATTTGGCCGCGTCCGGCGGCTACTGGATCAGCATGAATGCCGACCGCATCTACGCCGATCCCTCGACGATCAGCGGCTCGATCGGCATCTTCGGCATGATCCCGAACCTGACCCGCACGCTGGACAAGATCGGCGTGCATACCGACGGTGTCGGCACGACGCGCTTCGCGGGCGCCTTCGATATCTCCAAGCCGATGGACCCGGCGGTGGGCCAGCTGATCCAGTCGGTGATCAACAAGGGCTATGCCGATTTCACCGGCAAGGTGGCGGCGGCGCGCAAGCAGCCGGTCGAGGCGATCGACAAGATCGCGCGCGGCCGGGTGTGGAGCGGTGCGCAGGCCAAGGAGCGTGGGTTGGTCGACGAGCTGGGCGGAATGAAGGCGGCGGTGGCCGATGCCGCGTCGCGCGCCAAGCTCGGCAAGGGCAAGTTCCGCGTGCGCTATATCGAGAAGCAGGCCACGCCGTTCGCGCAGTTCATGAGCGGGTTCGCCGGCAGCCGCGCGGGTGCGTGGGCGCTGGGGGAGTCCGGCCTGGGCCGGGCGATGTTGGCGCGCACGCTGCCCGAGGTGGATACGCAGTTGCGGTTTGTCGAGGATGCGGTGAAGCAGGGGCAGGCCGGCGGCACGCCGGTGAAGACGTTGGCGTATTGCTTCTGCGGGTTGTGAGTTTTCCGGGGTGATTTGAACGAAAAACGCCGGCCCTTGGGTCGGCGTTTTTCTTTGGTGTTATCGGCGGCGTGCCGGGGGCGGCCCGCGGACGCCCGGTGACAGGCGCGCCTACTGCGTCGCCGCATCAATGTCCGCGCGCTGCTTCTCGGCGGCGTCATCCACCGTGGCCTGCACCGCGTGCGCCTTGTCCAGCGGCGCCTGTACGGCGTCGCGCAGGGCGGTGGCCTGGGGTTCGGGACGTTGTTCGGTGGGCGCCGGCGGCGGGCGCTGGCAGGCGGCCAGGGCGAGGACGGCCAGGCAGGGGACTAGCAGGGTGCGTGGCTTCATGGTCATGGCCTCCCGGGAGCGTGCGGGTATCCTAACCCTGTGGACGGGGCGCATTCGCGCGCCGCATCGCAAAGGGAGAGCGGAGTGACACTGCAACGTTGGCGGCTCGAAGGTCAGACGGCCCTGGTCACCGGCGCCAGTGCCGGGATCGGCCTGGCCATCACCCGCGAGCTGCTCGTGCTGGGCGCCGATGTGCTGATGGTCGCGCGCGATGCTGATGCGCTGGAGGCGGTGCGCGACGAATTGCAGGACGAGTTCCCCGAGCGCGTGCTGCATGGCCTGTCCGCCGATGTCAGCGACGAGGAGGACCGCCGCGCGGTGCTGGACTGGGTCGAGGATCATGTCGATGGCCTCAACGTGCTGGTCAACAACGCCGGTGGCAACGTCACGCGCGCGGCGATCGATTACACCGAGGATGAGTGGCGCGGCATCTTCGAGACCAATCTGTATTCGGCCTTCGAGTTGTCGCGCTATGCGCACCCGCTGCTGACCCGGCATGCGACTTCCTCGATCGTCAATGTCGGCAGCGTGTCCGGCCTGGTCCATGTGCGCAGCGGCGCGCCCTACGGCATGAGCAAGGCGGCGATGCACCAGATGACCCGCAACCTGGCCGCCGAGTGGGCCGAGGACGGGGTGCGGGTCAATTCGGTCGCGCCCTGGTACATCCGCACACGCCGCACGTCCGGGCCGTTGTCGGACCCGGACTATTACGAGCAAGTGATCGAGCGCACGCCGATGGGGCGCATCGGCGAACCGGAGGAGGTGGCCGCCGCGGTCGCGTTCCTGTGCCTGCCGGCGGCCAGCTACATCACCGGCGAATGCATTGCGGTGGACGGCGGGTTCCTGCGCTACGGCTTCTGAGGCGGCGCGTCCGCGGCACCGTCGCCGCAACGGCTGGCGGCGACCTGCTCGCGCACGCGCGCATAGGCCTGCTGGCGTTCGGCGGCGTGTTCCGGCGTGGCGAAGCGCCAGTGGTTCTCGGCTTCCCGCACTTGCTGTTGCCAGGCGGCGCAGAGTTGCTCGTCGGCCACCGGCGTGCAGGTGTCGTTGATGACCTCGCAGGCTTCGCCGGCACCGGTGCGCGGGTTGCCGTCGAGGCCGGTCACCTGCATCGGAACGCAATAGCGTGCCGCTTGCAGGTCTTCGGTGAGGTAGCGGGTTTCGTCGCGGCGCTTGCAGTCGTACAGCGGGGGCGGGGCGGGCTTGTCCTCGGCTTCCGTGGGCGGCGGAGAAGGCGGTGGCGCTTCCTGCGGCGTGGCCGCCGCTGGCGCGGCTTGGGGAGCAGGCGCCGGTGCCGACAGTGCCGCCGGCAGCGGCTGTGCGCGTGGCGTCTGCATCAGTTTCTTTTCCTGGCGCATGCCCTTGGGGCAGGGCTGGTTCTGCACGGTCAGCGCGCCATCGGCGGCGGTGCAGCGGTAGATCGCGATGTCCTGCGCCGCCGCGGGCGCGGCGAGCAGGCACAGCAGCCACAGTCCCAGCCTGCTCATGTGCCGCCGCAGTCCTGGTCCAGGCGCGCGTCGATGCCGCGCTGCTCGCGGCTGAGCTGTTCGCGTTCGCTCTGCAGGGCGCTGTTGTAGCGGCGGATCAATTCCCAGCGGCGGTCGGCCAGGCGCGCGCACACTTCCTGCTGCGGCAACGCATGGCACTCGTCGCGGATCTGCACGCTGCCGTAAGGCACGATCACGGTGCCACCCGGTCGTGGTCCGTGGCCCGGCCCAGGCCCCGGTCCAGGCCCAGGCCCAGGCCCAGGTCCAGATCCAGGTCCAGATCCAGATCCAGATCCAGGTCCGGGCGGGCGCGGCCCCGAGGGCGGCCGCGGGCCGGGGGGGCCCGGACGCCCGCCGCCGGCATAGGCGTATGCCCAGGTCGGCACCCAGCGCGGGTTGCCGTCCGGCGTATCGCTGGTATAGCGCTGGCCCTCGTCGGTGATGCATTCGTACATCGGCTGCGGTGCCGGCGTGGCGATGATGCGCACTTCGCGCGGCGCAAGTTGCGACGCCGGCGCGGCAGGGGCGGGCTCGTCGAGCGTGCTCGCCTGGCGTGGCGGTGGATCCTGCGGGCGCTGCATGTCGATCACCTGCTGCTGGCGCCCCTGCGCGCACGGCGCATCCTGCAGCGCGACCGCGCCGTTGCTGCCGACGCAGCGGTACACGCGCACGTTCGGCGCCGGCGTGGCCGCGCCGGCCAGCGCGGCCATGCCGAACAGTGCCGCCAATGCCAGGGCCTGTCGCAGCGACATCAATGCTCCCGGGTGAACTCGATGCGCAGCGTGCGCACTTCCTTGCCGCCGTGCATTTCGAACATCTCCTGCACCAGGTGATCGGCATCGACGACTTTCAGCACTTCGCGCATCTTGGTTTCCTGGCCCGGATGCATCGGGTCGCTCATGCGGTTGTGCAGCGTGTAGCTCTGGGTGGCAGCGTCGTACTCGCCCTGGCCGACGACAATGCCGGTGATCATGGTATCGGTCCAGGTCGCGACGTAGCGCTTGGCGGCGTTGTCGTAGCCCATCAGGCCGGTGCCTTCGAACGGTGTGCCGTCGAAGTCGCCCTTGAAGTCGATGCGGATCTGCCGCCCACCGAGGATCGCGGTCTGCACCGCGCGTCCGCTCGAGACCTGCGGCGGACTCGTTTCGTCCATCCACATGCTTTGCTTCGTCGTCCAGTTGCCGGCCAGTTGCTTGGCCAGGCGGGCATGCTCGGGGCCGACGCGGCCGGCCTTGTCCCAGGCTTCCATCATTGCCTGTTGTTCGGCGCTGGGCTTGGGCGGGTCGGCGGCTCGCAGCGCGGTCAGCGGGGACAAGGCGATCAACAGCACCGCGAATGTGGCGTATCGCACCTTCATGGCTGGCTCCTTGGCTGCCGGCCGGCTGCCGGCGGATGGATGCTACGCCTTGGGCGGTGTGCCCGGTGTAGCCAATCTTGCTGTTTCGAAGGGGCCGCGATCAGGGGCCGCGATCAGTCGCGCAGGACTTCCCCGGTCAGGGCAATGCGAATCGGCGTCGGCTGTGCCAGCCCCCCAGTGTCGCCATCGAGCACGCCATCGATGGCTTGCAGCAGGGCCGGGTCCAGGTCCTCGCGCCGGCGCGCGGGCGGGCGTCCGGCCAGGTTGGCGCTGGTCGAGACCAGGGGTGCTTCCCAGGCCTGGCACAGGCGCGCGACCAGGGGATGGGCGCTGATGCGCACCGCCAGGCTGGCGTGGTCGCCGGTGACCCAGGCGGGCGCATGCTGGCTGGCGGGCAATACCCAGGTATGCGGGCCGGGCCAGGTGCCGAGAACGGCGGCCAGGCGTTCGGCCGGCAGGGCGGCGAGGTCGAGCCAGGGCCGCAGCGGCTCCAGGCTGGCCGCGACCACGATCACGCCCTTGGCGGCGGGGCGGCGCTTGAGTTCGAGCAGGCGCATCACCGCGCCTTGCTGGCGCGGGTCACAGCCCAGGCCCCAGACCGCTTCGGTCGGATAGGCGATCACCCCGCCCTGTTGCAGGGTGGATACGGCGCCGGCCAGCGAAAGATCCTTCATCGCATTCCCCGCTAGGAGGCGGCAGCGCCGCCCGATTCCACCGGCCTGCTCAACCGGCCTTCTTGACCACCGTCTTCTTCGCGGCTTTCTTCGCCGGTGCCTTCTTCGCGACGGCCTTCTTGGCTGCGGTCTTCTTGGCGGCCGCCTTCTTCGCCGGCGTCTTGGCCGCCTTCGGTTCGGCGCGCTTCTTCACCGCGCTCTTCTTCGCCACGGCCTTCTTGGCGCCAAAGCCCTTGCGCACCGGCTTGCCGGTTTCTTCCATGAGCTTGAGCACTTCTTCCAGGGTCAGCGAGGCCGGCTCGCGATCCTTGGGGATCTTGCCGTTGAGCTTGCCGTCGCTCAGGTACGGGCCGAAGCGGCCGTTGAGCACCTGGACGTCGCTGCCCTCGAATTCCTTGATGACGCGGTTGCGCGCGATCTCTTCCTTCTCTTCGATCAGGAACACCGCCCGCGCCAGGTCGATGGTGTAGGGGTCGTCTTCCTTCTTCAGCGAGGCGTAGACGCTGCCGCGGCGTGCGAAGGGCCCGAAGCGGCCAATGCCCACGCTGACCTGCTCGCCCTGGTCCTCGCCCAGGCTGCGCGGCATCTGGAACAGTTCCAGCGCGTGCTCCAGCGAGATCGAATAAATGCTCTGGCCCGGCCGCAGCGAGGCGAACTTGGGCTTCTCTTCGTCTTCGACCGTGCCGATCTGCACCATCGGGCCGAAGCGGCCGATGCGCGCGCTCACTTCCTTGCCGCTGACCGGGTCCGGGCCGAGCACACGGACGCTGCCGGCGTCGGTCTTGTCCAGCGAATCCTTCTTGTCCTCGACCAGTTCCTTGAACGGACCCCAGAATTTCTCCATCAACGGGATCCACTCCTCCTCGCCGCGCGATACCGCGTCGAGTTCGTCCTCGAGGCGGGCGGTGAAGTCGTAGTCCACGTAGCGGGCGAAGTGGCCGGAGAGGAACTTGGACACCGCGCGGCCGACGTCGGTCGGGCGGAAGCTGCGGCCTTCCATTTCCACGTACTTGCGGAACAGCAGGGTCTGGATGATCGACGCGTACGTCGAGGGCCGGCCGATGCCGTATTCCTCCAGCGCCTTGACCAGCGCCGCTTCGGTGAAGCGCGGCGGCGGCTGGGTGAAGTGCTGGTCGGTGATGATGCGTTCCAGCGGCAGGCTGTCGCCGGGCTTCATCGCCGGCAGCTTGCGGCCTTCGTCGTCGTCCTCGGCGTTCTTGGTGTCCTTGCCTTCCTCGTACACGGCCAGGAAGCCGGCCACGACCACCGTGGTGCCGCTGGCGCGGAACACGTGCGCGCTGCCGGCGCTCAGGTCCACGCTGACGGTGTTGAGCGTGGCCGGGATCATCTGGCAGGCGACGGCGCGCTTCCAGATCAGCTCGTACAGGCGGCGCTCGTCGTCGGTGAGGTAGCGCGACACCTGCGCCGGGGTGCGCAGCGCCGAGGTCGGGCGCACGGCTTCGTGCGCTTCCTGGGCGTTCTTGGACTTGGTGGTGTAGGTGTTGGGCTTGTCCGGCACCGAGGCGATGCCGTAATCGCGCGCGATCACGTCGCGGATCTCCGACAGCGCGTCCTGCGACAGGTTCACCGAGTCGGTACGCATGTAGCTGATCAGGCCGACGGTGCCCTCGTCGCCGATGGCCACGCCTTCGTACAGTTTCTGCGCCACCTGCATGGTCTTGCGCGTGGTGAAGCCGAGCTTGCGCGAGGCTTCCTGCTGCAGCGTGGAGGTGGTGAACGGCGGCGCCGGGCGGCGCTTGCGCTCCTTGCTGACGACGTCGGTGACGTGCAGCCGGCCCTGGGCGTCGCGCTGGATGCGCGCGCGCGCCGCTTCGGCGCTGTCGCCGTCGGTGATGGTGAACTGCTCGAACTTCTCGCCGTCCAGCTTGATCAGGCGCGCGTTGAAGCGCTGCGCCGGGTGCGCGCACTCGGCTTCGATGCTCCAGTACTCGCGGGCGATGAAGGCTTCGATCTCCTCCTCGCGCTCGACGATCATGCGCAGCGCCGGCGACTGCACGCGGCCGGCCGACAGCCCGCGCTGCACCTTGCGCCACAGCACCGGCGAGAGGTTGAAGCCGACCAGGTAGTCCAGCGCGCGGCGGGCCTGCTGCGCATCGACCAGGTCGGAGGCAATGGCGCGCGGCTGCAGCATCGCTTCCTTGATGGCGCGCGGGGTGATCTCGGTGAAGACCACGCGCTGCATCGGCTTGTCCTTGAGCAGGCCGCGCTCCTTGAGGATCTCGGCGATGTGCCAGCTGATCGCCTCGCCTTCGCGGTCCGGGTCGGTCGCCAGGAAGATGTCGTCGGCGCTCTTGGCTGCCTTGGCGATCGCCTCGACGTGCTTCTCGTTCTTCTCGATCAGGTCGTAGCGCATCGCGAAGCCGTTGTCCGGGTCGACCGCGCCTTCCTTCGGCACCAGGTCGCGCACGTGCCCATACGAGGCCAGGACGGTGAAGTCCTTGCCGAGGTATTTGTTGATCGTCTTGGCCTTGGCGGGCGATTCGACGATGAGCAGGTGCTTGGGCATGTGGGCGATGTCTTGGGCCGGGGAGCCCGGGGGCGGCTAGGGTGGCCTAATTGGCCGGTGGAGGGAAGCGCCGAGCGCTTGCCCAGACGGCGACGCCCGGGGATCGGTCCCCGGGCGTCGGCCATAGTGGAATCACGGAGGGCAGGGTCGTGTCAAGCTCTGGCCGGCTCAATGCACGCCCGCGAACACCAGGGCCGCCACCACCGCGAGGACCAGGAACAGGCACAGCAGCATGAGCAGGCCGTAGACGGCCAGGATCACGATGGAGACGGTGTCCAGGCCGGTCTGCTGGCGCTCCGGGGTGTCGGTGAAGGCCCAGCGGTCGACCACCAGGGTGTCGCAGACCAGGTCGTGCAGGCCCTGCTTGCGCCGGGTGAAGGCGGCGATCAGGAAGCCTATATAAAGCGTCAGTACGCTCAGGTAGTAGGCGAAGGCGCGCCCCAGGCTGCGGCCGACCCCCAGGCGCTGGCCGTCGGCGCGGACCACCTTGATGCCCACCGCCAGCTTGCCGGGCGTGGCCATCAGGCGCGAGGCGTGGAAGCAGGTGAGGTAGGTGACCGTCAGCAGGAGCGAGACCAGCTGCACCACCACCTGCACCAGGATCGGCCCCATGGCCGAGGCCCCGCCATCGTCGCCGTGGGCCATGGCGGCGCCAAACCCAATCGCGATCGGCAGGGTGATGGGCAGGCTCAACAAGCCGACCGCGAAGCCGTCGATGATGCTGGCGGCCATCCGCCGCCAGAAGCCGGCGTACTGGACATGGGCGGGGGTGGGCGCCGCAGCGGCAAAATCCGGGGTTTCGGCCGCCAGGCCCAACTCGCCGGCCAGCGTGGCCAGCGGCTGCCAGCCGGCCAGGCCTTCACGCCAGACCAGGGTCTGCCCTTGGACCGCCCCGGCGGCGTATTGCGCCAACAGCGCTTCGGCCGCGACCGGCCCCTGCCGAGCACCGTCGCCGTCGGCGTAGTACCACTGCGTCATTGCGTTCAATCTTCCTTGTCGCCCGGCTCAGCCGCGGCATTCCTGCGGCAGATAGCGGTCGTCGATCTCGGAACTGCAATGCCATTGGCCCGACTGCGGGTCCAGGTCCAGCCACAGCGCCTTGCCGTCGAGCTTGGCCTGGCCGGGAACGGCGAACACCGCTTCGATGCCGCAATGGCCGTTGTCGAAACGGCCGATGCGCACGCTGCCGAGGTAGTCCTGGGCGTAGCTGTCCGCCGCGCCGAACTCGCCTTCGCCATTGACCGGGCAGCGGCTCTCGCTGGCATGGAACTGCACCACGCCCGCCCGTAGTGGTGCCACCGAGCTATAGCCCATGGCGACCTTGGCGCGCAGCGTGTAGTCCTGGTAGGCGGGCAGGGCGATCGCGGCGAGGATGCCGATGACGAACACGCCGATAACGCCGACCACCGCCGCGACGATGGCGGCGATGGCGCAACCGGACAGGCCTTTGCGCGGCGCCACAATGGGCGCGGCTGGGGCGGTGGCGCGGGAAGGAGTGCCGAACGGCAGCGGCGGCGGTGCGCCGTCAGCCGGAGGCGGGAGGTTCAATTCGAGGGCGAAATCGCCCAAGGGCTGCCACTGCGGCAGGCCTTCGCGCCAGACCAGCGTATCCAGGCCGATGCGGCCGGAACGATACAGTTCGAGCAGGCTGTCGTCGGCCAGCGGACCCACCCGCTGGCGGCTGCCTTCGGCGTAATACCACTCACTCATGGTCCCGGTCCCCTGTGCGCTTCCGTTGCGTGGAAGCGCTCAGTGTACGGGTTCGGGCTCGTCCACGAACATCTGGGTTTCCATCCAGGCGTAAGCCGCTTCGGCGCCCGGTTGGTTGAACAGCACCATCAGGATGACCCACTTCAGGTCGTCCAGGTCCAGCTCGTCCTGGTCCAGCGCCATGGCGCGGTCGAGCACCAGCTCGCGCTGGTCGGCGTCGAGGATGCCGTGCTGTTCCAGGAACATCAGGAAGCCGCGGCATTCGATGTCGAGCTTGTCCAGTTCCGGGCCGTGGTAGATCCGCACCGGGCCGTCCACGCGCGGTTCGGCCACGCTCGGCCGCTGGTCGGCAAGCGCGTCCAGCCAGTCGAAGGCCTTGCTGATTTCGGAGGGACTGAAGCCGGCCTGGATCAGGCCGTTCTGTAGCGAATCCCGGTCGCGGACGAGGTCGGCGTCCTCGCTGAAGTAGTGTTCGAACAGGTACAGCAGTACATCGAGAATGCTCTCTTTCATTGCCCCTCGGCCTGCGTCGCGAGACGCTGTGGAGGTGAAGAAACTAGGGGTTGCGCGTGTAGCGGCCGTGCTCGGCTACCACCCTGCCTTCCAGTTCCATGGCCAGCAGCATGGAGGACAGCGTGGCGGCCGTCAATCCGGTGCGTCGAACCAATGAATCCATAGGGGTTGGGTCGTGACCCAGGGCCTGCCACAAGGACTGGTAGTGCGGGTCGGTGAAGGGAGGAGGCGGTCCGGCCCCGCGCGCGCAGCGGGTACCGGCCTGCTCAATGGGGGCACGCGGGGCCGCGCGCAAGGCCCGGCCTTGCGCCAGGGCCAGCGGCCCGAGCACGGCCAGGACGTCTTCCGGGCTTTCCACCAGCACCGCGCCATCGCGGATCAGGCGGTGGCAGCCCCGGGCCAGCGGATTGCGCACCGAGCCGGGCACGGCGAACACCTCGCGCCCGCTCTCGGCCGCCAGGCGGGCGGTGATCAACGCGCCGGAGCGGAACGCGGCTTCGACCACCAGGGTGCCCAGGGTCAACCCGGCGACGATGCGGTTGCGCGCCGGGAAGTGCGCGGCCACCGGCCGGGTGCCCGGCAGGTATTCGCTGACCACCGCGCCGCGCCCGGCCAGTGCATCGCGCAGCGCGCGGTGGCGATGCGGGTAGGCCACGTCCGCGCCGGTGCCGAGCACGGCGACGGTGAGGCCGTGGCGGTCTAGCGCGGCATGGTGGGCGGCCGCATCGATGCCGGCGGCCATGCCGCTGACCACCGCCAGGCCGGCTTCGGCCAGGGCGGCGGCGAACTCCCCGGCGAGCTCATGCCCGCTGCCGGTGGGACGGCGGCTGCCGACGATGGCCACGCCCGGATGGCCCAGCAGCGCCGGCTCGCCGTCCACGAACAGCGCGAGCGGCGGCAGGGCGGTCTCGCGCAGCAGCGGCGGGTAGGCCGGATCGGCGAGGCCGACCAGGTGATGACCCGGCGCGTCCAGCCAATGCAGGGCCCGCGCCAGCGCGTCCGGTGGCGGGTGGGCGAGGGCGTCGCATTGCGCGGGCGTGCAGCCGGCACCGCGCCAGGCCGAAGCGCCGGCAGCCAGCGCCGAGCGCGCGCTGCCGTACGCGAGCAGGAGGTCGCGGCGCGCACTCGCCGGCCCGCCGGCCAGCACGATCGCCAGCAGCGCGGCGTGCTCATCCGCAGGTAGCGAGGCAGGCCCGGCCATTGCAACAGCGTGGCCCGGAAACAACGACGGCGCCCTCGGGCGCCGTCGTTGAAATACATCGGTAGAAGGCTTTACTGCGCGTCGGGATGACGCACGTTGTAGCCCACCTTCACCGGCTTGACGCCTTCCATCACCAGCGCGTAGCTGACCTTGTCGAAGGTGCGGAACACCATCGCATGGGCCGCGTACTCGTCCGGCACGCCGACCGTCGAGCTGCCACCGGTGAAGCCGTCATCGGCGCGCGAGATCAGCGAGTGCTCGATGCGGTCGTTGACGCGGCGGCCGTTGCGCCAGATCGAGAACACCGTGCCGTTGTCGATGCCTTCGCGGCTGCCGCCGGAGATGGCGATCACGTCGCGCGGGCCACCGGCGGTGAAGGTGTCGGCCACCGCCAGCACGCGCAGCTCGGTCTCGGCGGCCTGGGCGGCCGGCGGGTGCGGGATGAACTGCAGGTCGTACGGATGGGCCTCGACCGCGATCAGGCGGTCGCCCGGGCGCACTTCGCGGCCGGTGTCCTGCAGCAGCAGCGAGGCGGCCTCGCCGGTGTTGTTCGGAACGCGGGTGATCGTGCCGATGTTGACCTGGGCCAGCTCGTAGCCGAGGAACTCGTTGCGGCTGCTAGGCGCGATGTAGGTCCGCCACAGGTTGCCCGAGCCCGGCACGGTATCGCCGTTGGGCTGCAGATCCTCGTTGGGGCGCGGCAGCGCGTACGCCACCGTCGGGCGCACCACCGCATAGCGCTGGCCGACCGCCGCACCCGGCAGGTTCACCACATAGGCGACCTGGCCGGCGCTGGCACGCAGGCGGCTGTCCTCGAGGCTGACCACGTAGGGCAGGCTCTTGAACTCGTCGGCGATGCGCAGGTTCTTGAGGAACGGCTCGACGTCGCTCAGCGGGATCGCGTTGATCGGCGCTTCCTGGCGCGGGCCGGGCTTGACCCCGACACGGTCCAGGTAGGCCAGGCTCAGCACGTCGCCCGGGTAGATCAGGTGCGGGTTCTGCACCTGTGGATTGGCCTGCCAGATTTCCGGCCACAGCCAAGGCTTTTTCAGGAACTTGCCCGCGATGTCCCACAAGGTATCGCCCTTGCGGACCACGTAGGTGTCCGGATGATCGCCGGCCATTTCCACGGCAGCGGCGTAGGTCGCGACGGTCAGCATCGCCACGGCGACGACCGTACGAATTCGGTTCAACATGATTGCGCTCTGCCTGATTCCCCAACAGGTTCGGCCACTATAGTTCAGATACCGGGGCGAAGCGCAAGCGTTGGCGGTAGAATTGCGACTTGCTGCCGGATTGTCCCGGTGTTCCCCACCCTGGGTATCGCTATGGCTTTGCTCCCCATCCTTGAATTTCCCGACCCCCGGCTGCGCACCAAGGCGGTCCCGGTGGCGGCCGCCGAGGTCACCACGCCCGGCTTCCAGGCCCTGCTCGACGACATGTTCCAGACCATGTACGAGGCCCCCGGCATCGGCCTGGCGGCCAGCCAGGTGGACGTCCACAAGCGCTTCATGGTCATCGACATCAGCGAGGAGAAGAACGACCCGCAGGTGTTCATCAACCCCGAGATCACCGCCCACGACGGCGGCCAGGTCTACCAGGAGGGTTGCCTGTCGGTGCCGGGGATCTTCGCCGACGTGACCCGCGCCGACCGCATCACCGTGCGCTACCTGGACCGCCAGGGCCAGGCGCGGGAACTGACCACCGACGGCCTGCTGGCGGTGTGCGTGCAGCACGAGATGGACCACCTCGAAGGCAAGCTGTTCATCGACTACCTCTCGCCGCTCAAGCGCGAGATGGTGCGCAAGAAGCTGGCCAAGCAGCGCCGCAACGTCGCCTGACCGCGGCATCCGGACGAGGGGACGGGGCCTGGCCGCACCGGCGCCCCGACCGGTCGATCCCCGCCCCCCGCCTCCGGAGCCCCCGCCGCCCATGAGACTCGTATTTGCCGGTACGCCGGAATTCGCCGTGCCCGCGCTGCGCGCGGCCGCGCGCCACAATGAAGTCGAAGCCGTCTACACCCAGCCCGACCGCCCCGCCGGCCGCGGCCGCGGCCTCACGCCTTCGCCGGTCAAGCTCGAGGCGGTGGCCCGCGGGATCCCGGTGTACCAGCCGGACACCCTGCGCGGGCCCGAGGCCCAGGCCCAGCTGGCCGCCCTGCAGCCGGACCTGATGATCGTGGTGGCCTACGGCCTGATCCTGCCGAAGAAGGTGCTGGCCATTCCCACCTACGGCTGCTGGAACGTGCACGCCTCGCTGCTGCCGCGCTGGCGCGGCGCCGCGCCGATCCAGCGCGCGATCGAAGCCGGCGACAGCGAGTCGGGGGTGTGCCTGATGCAGATGGAGGCCGGCCTGGATACCGGCCCGGTGCTGCTCTCGCAGGCCACTGCGATCGGCCCGCAGGACACCGGCGGGCAATTGCACGACCGCCTCGCCGAACTCGGCGCGCAGCTGCTGGCCGATGGCCTGGGCCTGCTCCGCGTCGGCCTGGCGCCGGTAGCGCAGCCGCAGCCGGCCGCAGGCGTCACCTACGCGCACAAGCTGGACAAGACCGAGGCCCGCCTGGACTGGGCGCAGCCGGCGGCCGTGCTGGCGCGCAAGGTGCGCGCCTTCGTGCCGTGGCCGGTGGCCGAGGCCATGCTGGCCGGCGAGCGCCTGCGCATCCATGGCGCCGTGGCCTTGGACCAGGCGCACGACCGCCCGCCGGGCAGCCTGCTACGCGTGACCCGTGAAGGCCTGGACGTGGCCTGTGGCGAAGGCGTGCTGCGCCTGCGCGTGGTCCAGCGCGAAGGCGGCAAGCCGGTGACCGCGGCCGATTACCTCAACGCGCGCCGCGACCTGGCGGCGTTCGCCCAATGAACACCGAGGCCAACCCGGCCGGCGTCGCCGCGCGCGTGGTCGCCGCGCGCGTGCTCGGCGCCGTCATCGGCGAAGGCCGCTCGCTCAAGGCCGAATTCGCCGCACGCCTGCCCGCGCTGCCCGAACCGCGCGACCGCGCGCTGGTCGAGGCGATCTGCTTCGCCGCACTGCGCCGTCGCCCCGCTTACGAAACCGCGCTGGCGCAATGGCTGGAGCGCCCGCCCGGGCGCCGCGATGCCGACCTGCGGGGCCTAATGCTGGCCGGCTTTGCCCAGCTCGATGCCATGGGCCTGCCGGCCCATGCCGCGCTCTCGGCCACGGTCGAGGCCTGCCGCGCGCTCGGCCGGCCGCGCCAGGCCGGCATGGTCAACGCCGTGTTGCGCCGTGCCCAGCGCGAAGGCATCCCCGCCGTGGCTGCCGATGCCGCCTGGCCGCACTGGTTGCGCGAGGAGATACGCGGCGACTGGGGCGTCCGCGCCCACGCGCTGTTCGAGGACAGCGCCCAGGCCGCACCGATGTGGCTGCGCGTCAATCGCCGCCAGGGCAGCCGCCAGGCCTATCTCGACACGCTGGCCGCCGCCGGCATCGCGGCGGAGGCCGATCCGCTGCTGCCTGACGCGATCCGCCTCGAGCACGCCCTGCCGGTCGCGCAACTGCCCGGTTTCGCCACCGGCGCGGTCTCCATCCAGGACGGCTCGGCGCAGCAGGTCGCCGATGCCCTGCCGCTGGCCCCCGGCCTGCGCGTGCTGGACAGCTGCGCCGCCCCGGGCGGCAAGGCCGCCCACCTGCTGGAACGCGAGCCCGGCCTGTCGCTCACCGCGCTCGACATCGACCCGCGGCGCTCGCGCCGCATCGCCGAGACCCTGGCGCGCACCGGCCTGGCGGGGGACGTGCGCGTGCTGGTCGCCGACGCCGCCGACCCGTCCACCTGGTGGGACGGCAATCCGTTCGATGCCGTGCTGCTGGACGCGCCGTGTTCGGCCACCGGCGTGGTGCGGCGCCAGCCCGACGTGCTGCTGCATCGCCGTGCCGAGGACATCGAGGCGCTGCTGGCCGTGCAGGCGCGCCTGCTCGACGCCGCCTGGCACGTGCTGCGCCCGGGCGGCCGCCTGCTGTACACCACCTGTTCGGTGCTGCGGCGGGAGAACGAACAGCAGGTGGCGCATTTCATCGACCGCACCCCCGGTGCGCAGGTCGACGCCTTGCCCGAGGCTTACGGCCACGCCGCCGGCGCAGGCCGCCAGCGGCTGCCCGGCGAGCGGGGTTTCGATGGCTTCTTCTACGCGAGACTACTGAAGACTTTCTGATGGGCGCGGCTATCATTGCGGCTCATGCGAAAGACGAGCACCAAAGAATTCTGGCTGTTGGCCATCACTGCCTTGCTGGTGCTCGGCGCGGGCCTGGGGATGCGCGATCCCTGGCCGTCCGACGAGCCGCGTTTCGCCCTGGTCGCCAAGCAGATGTTCGACAGCGGCGACTGGCTGTTCCCGCACCGCGGCATCGAGCTGTATTCGGACAAGCCGCCGATGCTGATGTGGCTGCAGGCCGCCTTCTACGCCCTGGTGCGCGACTGGCGCGTGGCCTTCCTGCTGCCCTCGCTGCTGGCCGCGCTCGGCACCCTGGCCTGCGTCTACGACCTCGGCCGCCGGCTGTGGACGCGGCGCGTGGGGCTGTACGCGGCATGGGCGGTGCTGTTTGCGCTGCAGTTCACCTTCCAGGCGAAGAAGGCGCAGATCGACCCGCTGGTGGTGTTCTTCATCACCCTGGCCAACTACGGCCTGCTGCGGCACCTGTTGCTCGGGCCGAGCTGGCGCTGGTGGACGGCGGGCTGGTTCTTCGCCGGCATCGGCGTGATCACCAAGGGCGTGGGCATCATCGCCTTGCTCATGCTGCTGCCGGCCGCGGCCGCCGCGCTCGCCGGTTGGCCGCGCGTGCGCCTGCATGCGCGCAACCCGCGCTTCTGGCTTGGCCCGCTGGCGCTGCTGGCCGCCATCGCCCTGTGGCTGGTGCCGGTGGTGATCGCGGCCCTGGCCAACGGCGCGCCGGAATATCGCGTCTATCTCAACGACATCCTGTTCCGGCAGACCGCCAAGCGCTATGCGCGTTCATGGGACCACGCCCAGCCGATCTGGTACCACCTGGCGACGATGGCGACGATGTGGATGCCGGTGATCCTGGCCCTGCCCTGGGCGATCCCGGCGTGGTGGCGCCGCCTGCGCCGCCGCGACCCGCGGTACCTGTTGCCGCTGGCGTGGTGGGTGCTGGTGGTGGTGTTCTTCACGATTCCCACCGGCAAGCGCGATGTCTACATCCTGCCGGCGTTGCCGATGTTCTGCCTGGCGCTGGCGCCGCTGCTGCCGGGCCTGCTGCGCAAGCGCGGCGTGCAATGGCTGCTGTGGACCTTCACCGCCTTTGCCACCTTGGTTTCCCTCGGCGCGGGCCTGGCCATGCTGTTCGGCGAGCCGGCTTTCGAGCGCAAGCTGATCGACAGCCGCGGCGCGACCGGCGAGGTCGCCATCGCCATTGCCTGGGTGATGATCGCCGGCGGCGCGTGGGGCATGGCTTTGCTGGCCTGGCTGCGGGTGCGCGGCGCGGCCTTGGCGATGGTCGCCTGGCTGGGCGGGCTGTGGGTGCTGTACGGCCTGTTCGCCTATCCCATCCTCAACGACACCAGCTCGGCGCGCGGCGTCATGGCCCTGGTGGGACGGCGCATCGGCCCGCAAGGCGAACTCGGCCTGGTGGCGTGGAAGGAACAGAACCTGCTCATGGCCGACCGCCCGGCGCAGACCTTCGGCTTCAAGGTGCCCTGGGACGAGCAACTGCGGCGCGGCGTCGCGTGGCAGGCCGAGCGTCCCGCGCAGCGCTGGCTGTTCGTGCAGGAGCCGGCCATGCTGGCCTGCATCGACCGCGGCCGCAGCGAATTGCTCGGCGTGGCCAACCGCCGCCGCTGGTATCTGGTACCGGCCGCGGCCGTAGTCGCGCCTTGTGTTCCCACAGCCGAAGAGCTGGCCAAGGAACGCAAGGAACAGGGTGTCATCGATGCTGAATGAAGTGACACGGAACGGCCTTGCCGGCCGGGCCCCGGAGGGCTGCGCGTTGTGTGCAGCAACCGCTAGCCTGAAGCGACGAATAGAAGATGTGAAAGAGGGCTCGTTTCCGCAGTGGAGGCGTATCGGCGACTTAGCTGGCGTTCGTGATCGCCTGCCGATCATGGCCGCTCCCGAAAACCCACCCCTGCCGCGATGACGCTCTTGCATCCCACCCGTCCGGAACTGCCTGCGCTGGCCGACCTTGGCCGCGCGCGCTTTGCCGGCGTCGCGGAGTTCGGGCTGTTCGCCCTGGCCGCGTGCGTGGTGACCCTGCCCAGCGGCCTGTTTCCGTTCGGCCTGTGCCTGCTGGCGACCACGATCCTGGGCTTCGCCGGGGTGCGCGCGGGCGTGGCGCCCATGGGCGTGAACCTGCGCGCGCTGCTGTGGCTGATGGTGGCGGTGCTGGCGATGTCACTGTGGTCGGTGCTGCTGTTCGAGCACGGCTTGCGCGACGTGGAGAACCGCTCGCGCATCGTCGTGCTGCCTTGGGCCGCCCTGTGGGTGTACGCCATGCAGCCGCGGATGCTGTGGCTGTGGCGCGGTGCCATCGCCGGCATCTTCGCCGCGCTGGTGCTGGCCATCGTGCAAGTGGCGCGCGGCGACCCCCGCGCCGAAGGCTGGACCAACGCGATCGTCCTGGCCGACGTGGTGCTGGTGCTGATGGTGCTGGCCGTGTTCTGCCGCCCGCGCGGGCGCTGGATATGGGTGGTGCCGGCGCTGGTGGCCGGGTGCGCCACCATCGTGCTGAGCGGCAGCCGCGGCGTGTGGCCGGCGCTGCTGTGCCTGCTGGTCATCGTGGCGATGGGCGCACGCTGGCGCGACGGCCGCACGCGCCTGTTGATCCTGGCCGGCGTCGCCGCCATCGCCGCCACCGTCGTGCTCACCGTGCCGGCGCTGACCGATCAGATGCGCATTGGCGAACTGCGCCGCGACATGCAGCGCTACGAAGTGGGCGATGCCGATTCCTCCGCCGGCGCGCGCCTGCAGCGCCTGCAGATCGCCTACGACACCTTCCGCGAACATCCGTTGACCGGCATTGGCGTGGGCCACTTCGACGATGCGATGAAGCGCCTGCCCCAGTGCAGCACCGGCCAATGGGTCCAGTACTGCCACCTCGGCCACGCCCACAACGACCTGGCCGAGTGGGCCGCCACCCAGGGGGTGCTCGGCATCGCGCTGTTGCTGGCGGTGTACGGCGTGCCGCTGTGGTTGTTGGCGCGCCTGTACCGGCGCAGCGGCCACCGGCGCTTCCGCGGCCCGGCGGCGGCGGGGATCATGGTGGTGGTCAGTTACGTGCTGTGCGGCATGACCCAGTCGATGTTCGCGCACCAGGTGACGGCAGGCCTCTACGTCTCGCTGGTGGGCGTGTTGATCGGCCTGGCCGTGCGCGAGGCCGAGGCCGATCAGCCCGAACGGCGCGCCTGAGGCCGCGGCGGATCGGCCACCGGCTGGCCGTGCTGCAGCAGCCACAGCATGATCGCCTTCTGCCGCACGTAGTTGGCCCGCACATAGGCGTAGACCAGCCCGCGCCAGCCGTCCAGGAAGCCCGCGCGCAGCACGTAGCCACGCCAGAAGCGCCACGCCGGCGCCAGCACCAGCTTCGACCACGACGCCCGCTTGCCGCGCGCGAACTCGTGCTCGGCCATCATCTTCGCGTAGCGCTGGGTCTTGGCCAGCTGTTGTTCCAGCGAGCGATAGGGATAGTGGATGAGGTCGCCGCGCAAGCGGGCGACCGGCCCGTCGACGCTGGCCGCCTCGTGGATCTCGCGCTTGCCGCGCCAGCCGCCGCGGCGGCGGTCGAACAGGCGCAGCACGCGATCCGGATAGGCGTTGCCATGGTGCAGGAAGCGGCCGAAGTAGTCGGACAGCCGCGCGAAGCGATAACCGGCCTGGCCGGCGAAACCGGCCTCGCGCGCGGCCAGGATCGACGCGCGCAGCGTGTCGCTGACGCGCTCGTCCGCATCCAGGCACAGGACCCAGTCGTGCGCGGCCTGGCTCACCGCGAAGTCCTTCTGGCTGCGGAAACCCTCGAACGGCCGCTGCAGCACCCGTGCGCCCGCCGCTTCGGCCAGCGCGACCGTGTCGTCGCCGGAGAACGAGTCCACCACCACCACCTCGTCGCAAAACGCCAGCGAGGCCAGGCAGTCGCTTATGCGATCGGCCTCGTTGAACGCGATAATGCAGGCCGAAATGCGAGGCCGTTCGAGCGGAGCGGTCGATGAGGACATGAGATGGCCGATTACCTGCTGTTCGCGACGGAGCGTTACGCGCTGCCTATTCTGGCGCCTCTGGCGCGGGCATTACAGGCCAGCGGGCAGTCGGTATCGGCCTGGTTCGAGGCGGGCGCCCGCGGCGGCGCCTTGCCCGGCGTGCCCACGGTAACCCTTGGTCAAGCCCTGGCGCTGCGCCCGCGCGCGGTGTTCAGCGCCGCCAACTGGGTGCCGACCTTCCTTTCGGGGGCCAAGGTCCAGCTGTTCCATGGCTTCAACGTGGAGAAGCGCGAAGACACCCGCGGCCACTTCCGCGTGCGCGGCCTGTTCGACCTCTATTGCACCCAGGGCCCGGCCACGACCGCCCCGTTCCGCGACCTGGCCGAGCGCGAAGGCCACTTCGCCGTCGCCGAGACCGGCTGGCCCAAGCTCGATCTGCTGTTCCGCGACGATGGCGGCGACAGCGCCGCCTTGCGCGCGCCGGCCGGCAACCGCCCGGTGATCCTGTTCGGCTCCACCTTCACCGAGCGCCTGAGCGCGGCACCCGTGCTGCATGACGCCATCGCCGCCGACATCGCCCGCGGCGAGCACTACTGGCTGCTGACCCTGCACCCGAAGTGCCCGCCGGCGCTGTTCGAGCGCTACCGCGCCCTGGCCGGCGCCAACGCGCGCTTCGTCGAGCCCGAGCAGGTGATGGCCGCGCAGCGTGCCGCCGATGTGCTGGTATCGGACACCTCGTCGATCGTTTCCGAGTTCGTGGTGCAGCACAAGCCGGTGGTGACGCTGCGCAACCGCGCGCCCAAGCCGCACATGATCGACTTCGACCAACCGGCCCAGCTGCCGCGCATGCTCGAGCGCGCGCTGGCGCCCGAGCCGGCGCTGGTCGAGGCGATCGTGCGCTATGCCGATGCGATCCACCCGTACCGGGATGGCTTGTCGTCCGAACGCGTCATCGCCGCGACCGAGGACTTCATCGACGGCGAGATGGGCACGCTCAGGCGCAAGCCGCTGGGCGCGTTGTGGCGAGGGCTGCAGATCCGCAAGGATCTCGGCTATTGGGGCCGCGCGCAGCGCTAGATCAAGGGGGGCGTTCACCACCGCAGCCGCCGTCGCGCCAACCGCGCGGCCAGCTGCGCGTGCAGCGCTTCGGCCTGCGCCAGCGGCAGCAGGCGCAGCTGCAATGCCGGTCCCGAACCGTGCGCTCCGGCGGTATCCAGCCTCAGCGAGGCGGTGCCGCACAGCCGGTCCAGCGGCGAGCGCGACAGCTGCAGCGCCTGCAACTTGTCCAGTTCGGCCAGGCGCCACCAACGGTCCCACCAGCCGCCGCGCACCACGATGCGTTCGCCATCGACCGCATAGCCCATCCGCACGACCTGCCGATACGCGGCGAACAGTGACCACGGCCACCCCGCCAGCAGCAGCCAGCTCCAGGCGCCGAGGTGCCAGGCCATCACGGCCGCCAGCGGCAGCAGCCACAGCGATGGCAAGGCCAATCGCCAGCCGTGCCGGTGCGGGACCGGCAACCACTGCGGCGGCGGCCACGCCGCGTGCGGCAGCAGTTCGGCGATCAACGCGTCGCAGGCCTGCGGGGGGGCGATCGGGGCCAGGTCGCGGAATGCGCGGCCGTGTTCGTCGCGCTGCTGAGAGGCAGCGATGTCCACCTGCAGCCGGCGCCGCCGCAGCACGCGATGCAGGAAGCCTTCGCGCAACGTCCAGGCCTGGATGCGCCGCTGCGTGGTGCTGGTGCGCACCCGCGTGAGCAGGCCGCGCTCGATCGTCAAGCGGTGCTCGGCCTCGCTCAGGGTGAAGCCGTGGTACTGCACCAGCGCCAGCACCACCGACAGCAGCCGCATCGCCAGCAGCAACACGAGCGCGAGCAGGACGGCCGCGGCGGCCGTCGCGGCCAGGCCCGGGTGCAGGGCATGCACATAGCGATAGGCCTGCTCGCCGTTGGCGGTGATGAACTGGGAGACGGTTCGCTGCGGAAACGCCTGATAGAGCACGCCGAACGACGCGGCCACCACGACCATGCCGCGGTTGGAGATCAGCCCGAGGCGAATGACCTCGGCGGTGGGCAGCCACAACAACCGGCGCCTCGGTGCTTCCGTTGCGGGCACACTCGCCGCCTCGGTTGGCGCCTGTGCACCATGTCGCACGCGTTGTTCCAGCGCCAGCGCGCGGTCCAGCCGCAGCACCCGCATCTGCGCCTCCGGGCGCGCGCCGCCAGCCGATTCCAACCGCACCTCGGCCACGCCGAACAGCCGGTGCAGCACGCTCTGGTGCAGCACCACGTTGTGGATGCGCGCGTAGGGAATATCGCGCCAGCTGCGCTCCAGCAAGCCGCTGCGGATATGGATGGCGTCGCTGCCCAGGCGGTAGCGGTAGGTCAGGTATTGCAACACCGACACCGCCACCAGCACGGCGATCACGCCGAGGCTGATCAGCCAGCCGGTGTGTTCGTCGCGGTCGCCGCGCTGGCCGAACACCATCAGCGCCACCAGCGGAATGAAGAACTGCCGCGCCTGTTGCAGCAGCACGAACAGCCACGAGCCCGGGTGCAGGCGCAGCTGCGTGTTGCTGGCCCCGTCGTCAGGGAGGCTCACAGCGCGTCGTCGTCCTGGTCCAGCTGGCGCGACAAACGCTCGCGCAAGCGCTCGGCATCCTCGGCCGCCAGGCCCGCCAACCCCACCGCGCCGAAGCGGCTGCCGGCCGTGTGCACCACCAGCGTGGACAAACCGCACAAGCGTTCCAGCGGGCCACGGCGCAGGTCCAGGTGCTGCACCCGGCTGGCCGGCACGCGGGTTTCCGATTGCCACAGGTTGCCGCGGCGCACCGCCAAGCCCTGGGCGTCGAGCAGCCAACGCACGCGGCGGCGGCGCCGGTAGGCGAAGTAGCCCAGCAGCAGGACCAGCGCGATCACGATGACGAAAGTCGCCGGCCACGGCAGCGGCAACCGGCCGCCGAGGCGGATCGCAATGCCGGCCACCAGGCAGGGCACCAGCAGCGACAGGCCCGCCATCGCCCCGGCCAGGACCGCGCCGCGCGGCGGCAGCGCTTGCCAGGCCGCGTTGGGCGGGGAGATCGAAGCGGGATCGGACAACGGCGGTGAAGGGTCGGACACGTCGGCGGGCGCCTGGGCCAGGAAAGCCCCAGCATAGCGGCGCCATGGCCGCTGCCGCGATGTCGCGTCTCCGGCGCAGCGGTTACTGCGAAGCCAGGATCAGCGCATCCACGTCCAGTGCATGGCCGGCACGCGAGGCCTTGGTGCGCAGGTACTGCTCGTTGTCGGCGGTGATCTCGCCGGTGACCGGGATGCGTTCGACCACCTCGATGCCGGCCGCGCGCAGGCGCTCGACCTTGGTCGGGTTGTTGGTCAGCAGCCGCACCTGGGCGATGCCCAGGCCGTGCAGCATCGCCACCGCGCTGCCGTAACGGCGCTCGTCCGCACCGAAGCCCAACTGCGCGTCGGCATCGATCGTGTCCAGGCCGGCGTGCTGGTAGCCGTACGCGCGCATCTTCGCCGCGATGCCGGTGCCGCGGCCTTCCTGGTCCAGGTACAGCAGCACGCCGCCGCCCAGCGCCTTGAGCTTGGCCAGGCCGCGCCGCAGCTGGTCGCCGCAGTCGCACTTGAGCGAGCCGAACAGGTCGCCGGTCAGGCAGGACGAATGCACGCGCACCGGCACCGGCTGGGACAGGTCCGGCTGGCCGACGATGATCGCCACCTGGTCGCGCTGCGCCACGCCGCCGCGGAATACCGCGAACTCGCTCATGCCGACATCGCGCAACGGCACCGGCGTGCGCGTGACCAATTCATAGGCGCGCGCCGCCGCCCGCGAACAGCCGGCATCCAGGTCTTCCAGCGCGATCCACTGACAGCCTTCGAAGGCGCTGCCGTCGTCCTTGCCCAGGTCCACCGCCAGCACCGCCGGCAGCAGCAGGCCGAGGCGGGCAATCTCCGCCGCGCCGGCATCGAGCGCATCGCCGGGCGACCACTGGCCCGGCACGGTGTCCTGGCGCAGGTAGGCCATCGCCGCCAGGTCGTCGTACGACACCCCGGCCAGCGCCACGCGCGCGCCGGCGTCGGCCTGCAGGCCGAGCACGCCGGCCCGCGTGGGGGTCAGGAACAGATAATGGCGATGCCGCGCGGCCTCGGCGAAAGCGGCATAGGAGTGGGCCGTGCTGCTGTCCAGCGCCATCACCGCGCGCGCCTGGCCGGCGCTGTCGCGCAGCACCACCGGCCGGCCTGCCCGCAGCTCGGAGGCGGCGCGTTCGCAGCGGATGGCGGCCGGGTCGCCGAAGTGATCGGGACGTGGGTCGAGGCGGATCGAGGGGGCGGGGGGCGGGGTATCCATCGTGGTTCTCGGATGGGGGCGGGCGGGGCCGTTCAAATGGCCTGTCGTGCAACGGCTCGTCGCAATGGTGGAAGCAATCTCGCGCTAATGGGGGTGGCGCGCGGTCGCATAGGGATTGGGTTCGGCGCTGCCCGGCGGGCGCAGCGTGTAGCGCTTGTAGGTCCACTGGTACTGCGTCGGGTCGCGGCGGGCGATGCGTTCGACCCCGGCGTTGAGCGCGGTGGCGGCGACGACCGGATCGGCATCGGCCAGCGCCGGCTCGGCGGCTTGCACGTGCAGGGCGAAGTCGAGGTCGTCGCTGATCCGTTCGACCCAGCCGTACAGCACGATCGCCCCGGTGCGCTCGGCCAGCCGGTTGACCAGGGTCATGGTCAGCGCCGGCGTGCCGAAGAACGGCGCGAACACGCCATCGCCTAGCTTCGGCTGCTGGTCCGGCAGGATGCCGACCGCGCCGCCGTCCTTGAGCGTCTTGAACAATTGCCGCACCGCCGGGCCTTCCGCGCGCACCTGGCGCACGTTGTCCGCGCCGCGCGCGCGCTGCAGGAAACCGTCGACCACCGGCGAATCCGGCGCCCGGTAGACGATGGCGATCGGCCCGCGCTCGGCCAGCCACTGGTTCAACAGCTCCCAGTTGCCGAAGTGCGGCGCGGCCACGATTACCCCGCGGCCGGAGGCCAGTGCGGCGTCGTACAAAGCCTGGCCGTCGCGTTGGCGCAGCAGGGCGAGGTTCTCGGCGGGCGGGCGGGTCCAGGTGCGCAGCATTTCGAAGGTCTGGCGCGCGGTCGAGCGCAGCACCTTCGGGTGTAGCGCCGCGCGCTCGGCCGGCGAGAGCTCGGGATAGGCCAGTTCGAGGTTGCGCCGCACCACCCGGCTTTCGCGGGCGTCCAGGCGCAGCCACAGCCAGGCGATGGCATCGGCCAGCACGCGAAGGACGGGCCAGGGCAGGCGGCCCAGCAGCGCGGCGGTCCGGAACAGGGTTCCGGCGCGGAAATCGGCATTCATTGGGGCAATTCTAAACGGGTGGCCCGCGGGGCGGCTGGCGCGACTGCTGCAATGTAGGAGGGGCTCTGGGTGGCCTCGGGCCATCAGCCCCGACCGTGCGGTGTCTGCGCCGGGATCGGCTCCGGAGGCCGTCGCGGCGGATGGCCCGAGGCCACCCAGAGCCCCTCCTACAAGGGGTCAACCCCAGGTGACAAGCCATCGCCCCGTGCGGGATGCTGCCGCGCCGCGCCCTTGAGGAATCCCATGCTCGCCCTGATCCAACGCGTCACCCAGGCCAAGGTGGAAGTGGACGGGGAGGTGGTCGGCCAGATCGGCCCCGGCCTGCTCACCCTGGTAGGCATGGAGCCCGGGGACACCGAGGCCATGATTCGGCGGATGGCCGAGCGCCTGCTCGGCTACCGGGTCTTCGCCGACGCGGCCGGGCGCATGAATCGTTCCCTGGCCGACACCGGCGGCGGCCTGCTGCTGGTCAGCCAGTTCACCCTGGCGGCCGATACCGGCTCCGGCATGCGCCCCAGCTTCACCTCGGCCGCCCCGCCGGCCGAGGCTGAACGCGGGTTCAACCAACTGGTGTCGATCTGCCGCGAAAAACACGTAAGCAGGGTGGAAACAGGGCGGTTCGGTGCCCATATGGTCGTCAGCCTGGTCAACGACGGCCCGGTCACCTTCCTGCTCAGGCCCTGACCCGCGTTCACCCCGGACCAGCCTGACTGGCACAGCGTTCCCCCGCCTCATTCCGGCAGACGGGATGGCACGCTGGTATAATGCTAGGTTCTCTCAATCCTTCCCAGCCGGTGGCGCGAGCACTCATGGCCAACGAACGTCCTGCCCAGCAATCCGACATCAAGCAACTGATCAGCAAGGGCCTGGAACAGGGCTATCTGACGTACGCAGAAGTCAATGACCACCTGCCCGACGACCTGGTCGACCCGGAGCAGATCGAAGACATCATCGGCATGATCAACGGCATGGGCATCGATGTCCATGAAGTGGCGCCCGATGCCGAGACCCTGTTGCTCAACGACGGCAACACCGGCAACCGCGAAGTCGACGACACCGCCGCCGAAGAAGCCGCCGCCGCGCTGACCGCGCTCGACACCGAAGGTGGCCGCACCACCGACCCGGTGCGCATGTACATGCGCGAAATGGGCACCGTCGAGCTGCTCACCCGCGAAGGCGAAATCGCCATTGCCAAGCGCATCGAGGAAGGCCTGGGCCAGGTCCAGGCCGCCCTGGGCACCTTCCCGGCGTCCATCGAGCAGCTGCTCGGCGACTACGAACTGCACAAGGAAGGCAAGAAGCGCCTGGCCGAAGTCGTGGTCGGTTTCAACGACCTGATCGAAGAAGCCGACGCCGCCGCCGAACTGGCCGCCGCCGCCGAAGCCGAGAACGTGGGCGACAGCGAAGACGAAGATGAAGCCGACGACGTTGCCGACGCCGAAGAAGACACCGGCCCGGTGGGCCCGGACCCGGTCGAAGTGGCCACGCGCATGGAGAACCTGGCCAACGAACTGGCCAAGTTCAAGAAGGCCCACGCCAAGTACGGCGCCGAGCACAAGAACGTCACCAAGCTGCGCGAAGACGTCGCTGCGATCTTCGTCACCCTGAAGCTGCCGCTGCCGCTGACCGACGTCCTGGTCAAGCAGTTGCGCGACGTGCAGAACAGCATCAAGGACCACGAGCGCCGCGTGCTGCACCTGGCCACCAACGTCGCCAAGATGCCGCGCAAGGATTTCATCCGTTCCTGGGAAGGCAACCAGACCAACCTGGAATGGGTGGAAGACGCGCTCAAGCGCAAGCAGAAGTGGTCTTCGGCCCTGCGCGACGTCAAGGACCAGATCATCGCCGAGCAGCAGGCCACCCTCGACCTCGAGAAGGCCCAGTACCTGACCTTGGGCGAGATCAAGGAAATCAGCCGCGCCATGGCCTATGGCGAGGCCAAGGCCCGCAAGGCCAAGAAGGAAATGGTGGAGGCCAACCTGCGCCTGGTGATCTCCATCGCCAAGAAGTACACCAACCGCGGCCTGCAGTTCCTCGACCTCATCCAGGAAGGCAACATCGGCCTGATGAAGGCCGTGGACAAGTTCGAATACCGCCGCGGCTACAAGTTCTCGACCTATGCCACCTGGTGGATCCGCCAAGCGATCACCCGTTCGATCGCCGACCAGGCCCGCACCATCCGTATTCCGGTGCACATGATCGAGACGATCAACAAGCTCAACCGCATTTCCCGCCAGATGCTCCAGCAGTTCGGCCGCGAGGCCACGCCGGAGGAGCTGGCCAAGGAAATGGACATGCCCGAGGACAAGATCCGCAAGGTCATGAAGATCGCCAAGGAGCCCATCTCCATGGAGACGCCGATCGGCGACGATGAAGACTCCCACCTGGGCGACTTCATCGAGGACACCAACGTGGAGTCCCCGATCGACAACACCACCAACATCAACCTGTCCGAGACCGTGCGCGACGTGCTGGCTGGCCTGACCCCGAGGGAGGCGAAGGTGCTGCGCATGCGGTTTGGTATCGATATGAATACCGACCACACCCTGGAAGAAGTGGGCAAGCAGTTCGATGTGACGCGCGAGCGGATCCGGCAGATAGAGGCGAAGGCGCTGCGCAAGTTGCGGCATCCGAGTCGGTCGGAGCAGTTGCGCTCGTTCTTGGATATCGATTGATTCCAAGAGGGTTGCTGGAAGATTGAAGTTGAAGAGGCCCCGCGAAAGCGGGGCCTTTTTTGTGCGGGGTGGGCGGTGAGTTTGGGGCGCGGGAGACGGTAAACTTGGCGGGCTGCGGTACAAGGCCGCGGTGTGTTGCGGGTGTGTTGCGGGCCTATAGCTCAACGGTTAGAGCAGGGGACTCATAATCCCTTGGTTCCAGGTTCGAATCCTGGTGGGCCCACCATTTGACCAATCCAAACGCGTCCAGTGAAATCCGATGCGATCCAATAAATAGCTGATATACAAGCGTTCATTGAGACATTTCGAGTCTGACGGAGTCCACCGAAAAGCCATTGCATCCGGCCTAGGGCGGGGGCATCGTTGGGGGCACATTCCAAATTTTGGTGGGCGCGAATCGTCGATGCCTCCAAATATGCCCCCAATGATGATGAAAGCATTGACCGATGTAGCTGCGCGCAATGCGCAACCGAAGGCCCGGCCGTACAAGCTGTGCTCGGAATTGGACGAAAGGTTGGGGAGTTGCTGTTTTTTAGGGGGAAAGGATGAAAATTGTCTATCTAGGGCGTCCAAGCCGTCGTACAAATGCGCCGCCTAGCCAGGATGGAGACGTTCTCGAGCTGCTGTCCAACAATTGGGATGACTACGGTTTCAGGACCAGCTTTCTGACGGTATGCCTCATAGGCGGGAAAGATGTCGAGCTGGGGCTGATCCGTCTGTTGATCGACGGTGAAGCAGACTCAAGTAGGTATCTTGATGGCCTGCTGAATAGTGGGTGGAACGGAGAGTTTCCGATTCCGAGGACCAACTACATCTCCGTGCCTTCGGAAATCGCATTCTATGAGCAGCTGATGGGGGTTCTTAAGGAAGTCAAGACTGTTCGGATTGCGAAGAGATTGCGCGACGCCAGCTATATGGTGCGAAGTGCAGAGGACCTTGCCGCGTTGGAGATGGTCAACAGCAGGGGCTTCCGGGACTCACTCCAGCGTGAGCGTGGAAGCCAAAAGGCTTATCTGGATGGTTGGAAGATCCTGGATCGTCAAGCTACTGCGGTGCTTGATCTTGGGTTTAAGTTCAACGACGTCTTTGGGAACGTATCCACTCTTAATCTCAAGTTCCAAGCGGACAATATCCTTCCGCATGACGTGAATGCGTTGATCGGACCAAACGGCGTGGGAAAATCGCGCGTTCTGCATCAGATTGTGGAGGATTGGATGAGTCCCTCCAAACCAGATGAGCATGGTTTCATTGCGAAGCCAAACCTAAGCCAGGTGGTTGTTGTCTCCTACAGTCCTTTCGAAATGTTTCCTGTTGATCTACAGGGCAAGAATCTGCAAGACAAGGACGTCTACCGGTACTACGGATTTCGCGGAAGGTCGCCGCCGACCGAGTCCAGTCCGACTGGAAGGATCCGCCTATCCCATAGCTTCCCTAAAAGGAATTCGGCCGCAGCGCTGATCGAATGCCTGTCGGATGACAAGAGGTACAGCACGATCAGCGACTGGGCGCAGAAGGTGAAGACCATGGAGGCGGTCTTGCGTTCTGCATTTGATTTCGATTTCGCCGCAGTCCAAGTCGCTCCCCATCGGCGGCCGAAATCGTTCTATGACGAGCCAGAATTAATTGACCCTCTGTCCGTAGAAATAGGTGGAGGCGATGACACGAAGGTATTCATTCCGGTGTCTTCTGCTCGAGTGAGTGAGCTTAACGATAAAAAGTTGCAAGAGCGGGTTCTATTCGAGGAGGGTGTGACGTTTTTCAAGAAAGAAGAGCCCGTAAGGCTAAGCTCCGGGCAGAGATTGTTCGCCTACGTGGTGATCAACATTCTTGGAGCGATTCGTCGCAATAGTTTAATACTGGTGGACGAACCGGAGCTTTTCCTGCATCCGACTCTGGAGATCCAGTTCGTTGACATGTTGAAAAAGATTCTTGTCAAGTTCAACTCTAAGGCGTTGTTGGCCACGCATTCTGAGGTCACTGTTCGGGAGATTCCTGCCGATTGTGTTCACGTGTTCGAGAAGACTGATGAGGGGCTTATCATTAAGCATCCGCCGTTCCAGACATTCGGTGGGGACGTCCAAAGAATTTCGTCCTACGTGTTTGGGGATAGTTCGACATCAAAGCCGTTTGAACGCTGGATCAAGAATCAAATAGACGAGTTGGGCTCAGGGCAGGAGTTAATTGAGCAACTTGGCGATCAGATCAACGAAGAGTTGGTGGTTCAGATAAAAGCAATGGATCGTGCACAATGGTGATGAGCCTTCTAAAGCCAGATACATGCAGCCTAGAGCTTCTGGAGGCGGTGATCGCTGAGCGGCAAGGCGGCGTGAATGCTGCGTTCTTTAACGACATTGCAGACGAGTGGTACGACAGAGTGGCGGGGTATGCAGAGCATGCAGGATCGCCGGACCTTGTCCCTCGATGGCCACAGATCGAGCCGAGGAAGAATTCATTTCTTAATCTATACGGTTCCGCGCGGGATGGTTCCGTGCAGAAGATGGTCATTGCGAGAATGCGGGATGAGCATGATCTGATGTACTGCCCTGCGTGCGGTGAACCAGGCCGGCCTAACACGCTCGACCACTATCTACCAAAGGGCCGATATCCACATTTCTGCATTACGCCGCTTAACCTGTTCCCGATGTGCGATGCTTGTCAGAAGCACAAAGGAGAGAAAACAGGCGATGCCAATTCTCCAAGATTTTTCATACATCCGTATTACGATGTTTTCATCGCGCAGCAGGTCATCGGGCTGAGAATGGAGCCGCCGTATGATGCGCCAGGTTTCTCTCTTTCATCAAGAGAGAACTTGACGGACGAGCAGAGACGCCTAGTAGACAGTCATGTCCGCGAGCTAGCCATAGAACAGAGATATATATACTTCTTCCGCGGCCAACATCGCAGGCTTCTTCGGATAGTGAAGGGTTTGAGGGATGGAGGCCAAGACGTCAGAACGAATTTAACGGCCTTCAAGGATGGCGTGGAGTCATCTGGCGCAAACGTGTGGGATCGCGTTTTCTACGTCGCTGTGCTTGAGGATGAGGGGATGATGGATTACTTGGAGCATGCACAGTTTCCCCCATATCTATAGTTGTTAAGACAACTGAACATGGCGCTCTCATTGGCGCTGCGGAATAGAATGAGATGGGTAAGGGTTAAGGGGAGGAAATGATTTACTTCTTCATTGAAGACACGAATGAAAAGGTCAAGATCGGCCGTGCCAGAGATATCGAGAGGCGGCGGAGGAATTTGCAGACCGGCAATCCCAGGAAATTGCTTCTCCTAGGGTGGATTCGCACCGATGACGACGTCCGTGCTGAGCAGGAAATCCACAGGCACTTCCATATCCGGCGTGCGAATGGGGAATGGTTTGACCTGGAGCCATGCGACGTTCTGCCCATCCTGAGCCATTTCAGCGTCGATGGATTTGTCGGAGCCACGGACGGCGCGTTTCAGATTGTGGGCCACGATCGAGACGGTATCCCTGAGTACATGGGGGTCTGGCAATGGGGTGACTTGGAGTTCGAGGAGTGCTGCCCGTTCTGCGGCAGCTTCTGCGGGATGCATTACCAAGAAGCATCGAGCATGCATCACTGCATCAACTGCGACGAACTAACGAGTTTTGAATTCCTCTCACCTTGCCAGGAAAGGGACTGAGGATCTGTGACCTACCATTAACCATGGGTCGAGCGGTTTAAATTCCGCCGGCACGTGTCCTGCATTAGGCGAACAGTGTGCGTTGCTTGGGAAGACACCGCTGTTCCATTAGCGATTGCGACCAAGTTCAGTGGTGCTTCTGGGGCCGTCGACTACACCATTGACCTGCCGCGCGCACGCGCGCCATGGATTCGGCCTTGGCACGGGAGCGTTCCGGCACCACGTTGGCTCGCGACTACACACTATGGTCCTGGTGTGCTATTTGCAACGAAGCTGCTGGATTCGTCAATGAAAATGTGCATGGGCGTAAGCCTATCGAAAATCCCGCGACTTGGTTTCGAGCATTCCGAGCAACGGCGTCATGTCGTGCAGGCGCGTAGCGATCAGATGCTCGACACCGTCGACCAGTTTCCACTTGCCGTCCACGGCGAGCAACCGAGAGCCGACCAACTCACGGCGCTGGCGCTCGGCCAAGTCGCGCCAGACCACGACGTTGATGACACTGCCTTCGTCCTCAAGTGTGACAAATACAGCGCCGCTGGCGCATGGTCACGAGGCCGGCCGCGCGCAAACGACTGCCAACTTCTTCGCGAGAGTGGAGGAGAATGCCTGACGGGGGACAGGCGCATCCTATTGACCCACTCCTTGGACGCCTATACTTCCTTGGGAGTGCCGCTGGGGGAAAGGTTGTCACCGGGGTTGGGGTTAGTGCAGAGATGAGCTGCTTGGGGGAACAAAGTTCCGCTTTCTAACACACTGGACACGGTGGTCTAAGGACATGAGCGAATCCGAATCAAAGCTGGATGAGTTGGCCTGGTTGACCTTGACGAAGCCGGATTCCGTGAAGATCGAAAACTTGGGGCTGACACCGAACGACGTGAGCGAAGCCTGCGATCTCTCCAATGGCATGCTGTCCTTCCGTGCCCCGGGAGAAGCCAAAATCAGGGCGATCAGGCATATTCAGCAAGCTGTCATCGCGCCCGCGACCGGGACGCCAACCGCATTGTTCGAGGCATTGCAGCGGTGCTGGCTTAGCTCTGGACCAGCGCGCAACGAAAATCTCAGCGGACTCGCGTTGGCGCAATTCCATAACGCGGGCGAGATAGATGCCCTGCAAACTGCCATCGAGTCGATTCAAGGAGAAGGAAACGCATTCGCCGTATCCAGAGTGATATCTGAGAGCTTACCGCTCTTCGACCAGATCGACGTACCTAACTTGCTGATCCTGGTTGGGTTGGTCGGCACGCAAGGACTTCTGCAACACGCAGCGGGAAAATGGATGGAAAGCCATCCGGCGGCCATCGACGAAGTCGTGCGGGGATGTCTTTCCATTCCCAGCGAGGCATTGGCCCCGTTACTGCGGACGGCACTGATCCGAGGGGTTGCAGTCGACAGGGGGTCCTGGCTGGCGCGCATCCATGCGCTGGTGACCGATAACAATGAACTCGTTTCGCTGCCGGCAGTCGAGGCCTTGGGCCTACTGGGTTGGAGTGACGCCGATGCCCAGGACATCGAAAAGGCCGTGGAGGTAATTAGCACGGGGTTACAGTCGGACGACGAACGCCTGCTCGCTACTGCGGTGAGGGCCGGCCTGAATCTGGTCGGTACCGCAATCGGGCAGCACGGTTTGATCGACGAAATCGTCGCGGTGGACAGGCCCTACATTGTCCAACAGATCGGGGATCACTTGGCATTCCAGGGCGAGCACCTGACATCACAGCCGTGGTACCAGCACAAAATCAGCTTGCTGGCCGCCAAAGCCGGACAGGGCGAGGGCGCTTATCACGGTCTCGATCACATCCTGACTGCCTTGTACAAGTCATCGGGAAAGTCCACATGCCTGCAGTGGATGGACACGTGGGCAGCAACGAATGCGGACAAAGCGCCGTCATTGCCCGAGCGGTTTCCTGAACTATTCGAAGCTTTGGCACAGGACGACGAGGATCTTGGTGTACTACTCGCCAGATGGCTCACGCACGACGACATCGGCATAGTGAAGATAGCGAGAAGCGTTCTCGACGATCTCGGCCTGCGTGAAAAGGGTGGGCTGGCGTTCCCGGCGTCCGTGCTCGACGGCATGTCTCCATCAAGCCTGTTGCACCTTGTTCGTCGCGTGCTGGCAAACGTCCTACGCGAAGAGCAGAGGATTTCCCTTATCTGGTCGCTGACCCGAACGGCTTCCCCGGAGACCCGCACCTATCCGCTGGTGCGCGATGCGGTGGTGAACTTTGTTGGCTACGACTACCCCACGGCGACGAGGGAACACTTGGAAGCCGTGATCGCCAAGGAAGGAGAGGCGCCGGAAGGGCAGTTGGCGCAGCAGATCCTTGAAGCAATGAAGAAGTACTACGACGTTCTGGATGCGTTGCCGACAATCGAGGAACTGCGGCCGCTTTCCGAGCATCGCCATCGCTTCGCGAAAGAGCACCGCCGCCTGATAAACGTGGCATTCGAGGAGGCCAGCAAGAACTCGATTATTCGCCAGATTGCCACCACGATTCACTTGAAGGCGGGGCGCTCATCGTTCTCCATGCGGAACGGAGAAGTCGGTGAAAAGATGCGCATGTCGTCCGCGTCCCACTCCATGTCCCTGCCACGCAGCGAGTCGATCGACAAGGTAGGCAGTGATTTGCAGCGCTTGCATTCCAACCTCGACAAGGGGTGCGACGCGCAATGAAGCTGATCATCAAGGAGTTCCTCAGTCAGCTGAAGGAGTCCGGGGAGCTGGATCGCCTGTTGCCGGATCTGCTGTCCCGCATGAAGATCATCCCGATTAGTCGCGCCCAGGTCGGTGTGCGACAGAACGGAGTAGATGTCGCAGCCGTCGGCAAGGACGAGAACGGAGTGAAAACGCTCTTACTGTTCGTACTGAAGGTCGGGGATCTGGGCAGGCGGGACTGGGACAGTGGCGTCAATGCCGTTCGCGCGACGTTGAATCAAGTGAAGGATTCCTACTTGCGCAGCTTCGTTCGTCCGGAGCACAAGGATTTGCCTGTCAAGGTAGTGGTCTGCTCCACGGGCGATCTGAAGCAGGACGTTACGCAGGATTTCAACGGTTACGTCGCCAGCAACGAGACTGAGCGCCTGAGTTACGAGTTCTGGTCTGGCGACCACCTTGCAGATCTTATCGATGCGCATTTGCTGGACGAATATGCCATCGACCCCTCGGAGCGCGCGGACCTTCGCCGGGCTATCGCACTGATCGGCTCTAGGGATTACGACCTGCGGCATGCTTACAAGGTTCTGGACGTACTCTTGCTTGAAAACCACGATAGCAGTGGACGTATCACCAAAGCACAACGGAAGAAATTCATTCGCCAGATGAAAACGGCGGCGCTGGTGCTGGAGATCATCTTCCGTTGGGCAAATGAGGAAGGAAACCTGCTCAACGCATTCAAAGTCGGGGAAAGATGCTGTCTCTGGGCGTGGGAGTTCATTCGGGTGCGTGACCTGTTCAAGTATCGACCGGCGGTGGCTGCGTTCTGGGACATCTACCAGATCCACGACCGCATCTGCAGCGCCTACTACGACAAGGTGGGACCGTACTTCCTGGCTCGGGATGGGATCTCCGTCTATACCGGCGAGAATGCGCTGGTGACAGACAAGGTGTATGAGCAGATCGGCGTATTGGCAGAGATCGGGTTGATACATCTTCAGAAGGCCAGGGGCGATGGCGGCAACATCGCTGCCGAAAATGCCGACGCAATCGCGAATTTGCTGGTGTCGCTCGTGAAGAACAATCCGTCGTCTGGGTCGCCCCGTTACGACGGCAACGCAATAGAGCTATCGATGGCCTTTACTTTGCTTCTGGGAACGGGAAAGGGCGAGGACGCGAAAGTATGGTTGGAGGACCTGACCAGGCGAGTTTCATATGCCTTCAGGAAGGAGAAATGGTTTCCGATTGCTACGGATTCATTCGACGATCTTGTCGCCCTGGAAATGGGAGACCTCACGGAAGAGGAGGTTAAGAAGCTAAGGGATCTGAGCACGCTCGTACCAACGCTCATGCACTGGAGCGTTGTATTCAGACACGACGAACTCTATCGCGAGTTGCAGAAAGTGCAAGGCAGTGTCTTTGAGGGCGTCTGCCTACAGCTTTGGTACGCAGACGATGGGACAGAATCGCTCGTGTATCGCGAATCGGCGCAATATGAAAGCGGAACCACAGAAGCCCCCATGATGTTTCCTGTCGACGTAAAAGAACTGATCGCGGGAGAGAAACGGAAGCTGGAGTCGAAGGCGATTGTTGGACTGGAGGCATTCTCAGCCGTTCAGTACGGCATGTTCGCACTGGTGATGATGGCCTGTCGGCATTTCCGAACGCCATTTCCTCCACAATTCTGGATGCCGTTTATTGTCGCCCGCTTGGCAGCACCCACTTCCAATCAGAGCGATACAACTTCATAGCTTGAAACGGTGGGCAGGATCCCGGCGTTCCGCCGTCGGGCTCGCGGGCTGCGCCCCGCGCCTCCAGGGAGTCGCGGCCATGCGGCTTTGATCCCTGATGTCTCCGCCCCTGGCGGACCTGCGCGCTCCGCTTGCCGTGATGTTGACTGAGGGGTGGGCGGTCTTGCTGTGTCCCTGCACCGTATCACGCCGTTCTCGCCGTCAAGGGCGGCGCACCGTCGGCGCTTGCGGCCTGCTGCCGTCTCCGACCCTGGACTGCTGCGCTGCGGCGTGCTCGCACGGCGACGTCCCCCCGGTTTTGAGTAGCGCGGCGATCTGGAGTCCAATTCCCCAGAGCAAGGAGATTGGACGTGAAGAAGCGATTTTCGGAAGAACAGATCATCGGGTTCCTGCGTGAGGCCGACGCCGGCATGCCGGTAAAGGACCTGTGCCGCAAGCACGGTTTCAGCGAAGCCTCGCTTTACCTGTGGCGCAGCAAGTTCGGCGGCATGACCGCCTCGGACGCCAAGCGCTTGCGTGAGCTGGAGACGGAGAACACGCGGCTGAAGAAGCTGCTGGCCGAATCGATGCTCGAGAACGAGGTGACCCGCGAGGCCCTGCGAAAAAAGTGGTGACCGCACCGGCGCGACGGGCGCTGGTGCGGCAGCTGGTGGATCGGGGATTGAGCGAGCGGCGCGCCCTGGCGATCGTGCAAATGAGCGCCAGCGCGTTTCGGTATCTGCCGCGGCCCGATGGCAACGTCGAGTTGCGCGCGCAGATCGTGGCCCTGGCGCAGCGGCACAAGCGTTACGGCGTCGGGATGATCCACCTCAAGCTGGACCAGGCGGGCATACACGTGAATTACAAGCGGGTCGAACGGATTTACCAGGAAGCCAAGTTGCAGGTGCGTCGTCGCAAGCGCAAGAAGGTACCGGTGGGCGAGCGGCAGCCGCTGCTGCGGCCGATGGCGGCCAACCTGGTCTGGTCGATGGACTTCGTCTTCGACTGCACCGCCGAAGGCCGGGTGCTCAAGTGCCTGACGATCGTCGACGACGCGACCCACGAAAGCGTGGCCATCGTGCCTGAGCGGGCGATCTCGGGGCAGGTGCTGACGCGGATCCTGGATCGGCTTGCGCTGACCCGAGGCCTGCCCAAGGTAATCCGCACCGACAATGGCAAGGAGCTCTGCGGCCGGGCGGTGGTGACTTGGGCACATCAGCGTGGCATCGGCCTGCGCCTGATCGAACCCGGAAAGCCAAACCAGAACGCCTATGTCGAGTCCTTCAACGGACGCTTCCGCGACGAGTGCCTCAACGAACACTGGTTCACCAGCCTGCCGCACGCCCGGGCCGTGATCGGTGCCTGGCACCGCGAATACAACGAGGAGAGACCGAAGAAAAGCCTGGGAGGGCTGACGCCCGCCGCCTACGCAAAACAACTTGCCGAGAACCGGCTACATTAAACCCGGACTCCAAACGGTCCGGCTACTGAAAGTGGGGGGACGTCGGGGCCTGGCGATTGGGCCGCTGCAAAGAAGGAGCCGGATTTTACGCGATGCGGCGGCGTTCTTCGCCAAGGAATCGTCTTGAGGTACGAGGCGATCCAGCGTCACAGCATCCAGTACCCATTGCGATTGATGTGTCGATGCCTGAAGGTCTCGGCCAGCGGCTTCCATGACTGGGCCAAGCGCCTGCCGAGCAAGCGCGCGAAGAACAACGCGCGTTTGCTCGCAAAGATTCCTCAGCATCATGCCGACAGCGACGGCGTCATGGGCGCACCGCGCATGCATGAAGCACTGACTTACCAAGGTGAAACGGCCAGCTTGAATCGTGTGGCCAGGGTGACGTCCGGTGCAGCGCCGCAGCGACGACGTTGGCGCAGCAAGCCCAGCGGCGTACGTCCGCCTACGTGCGCAATGAGTGCGGTCGGTCACTGCGGAGACAACGCGGCAATGGAAGGCTTCTTCGGTTTACTTAAACGAGACCGTGTCCATCGTTGACGTTACTTGACACTGGCCGATGCCAGGGCCGATGTGTTCGACTACATCGAGCGCTTCCACAACCGGGGGGGCGTCGATCCGACGACGGTAAGTTTGGCGGTAACTAGTCAGCGCTGCAGGCCAAGATGGGTGGCGCCTGCCGGTTGCGGGAACCTCGATTTCACTGGCAGCTAACGCCGATGCAAGAAACTCTCGTGCTGTTCACCGCGCTAGGTGGGCGGTCCAAGCCTTTCTACTTACCCATGCGGCGCACTCACGGGCACTTGCAGAACTGTCACCTGCGTGCGCGCATCGGCGTACCACTGGGGACTTCAGGAGATGATTCATGACACGCATATCGAATGCCTTGGTGGTATCAGCTCTGATCGTGTTGACGCGGCCAGTGGATGCAAGAAAGCATCAGAGCAACCGTCCAAGTCTCTCGAACCCGTCGGGCCGGCCGCCACTTCGGCACTTTCAGTTGAAGAGGTGCGGGCCATCGCAAAGGAGGCCTACATCTACGGTTTCCCGATGGTGGACGGCTACCGTATCCAGCATGCGTATTTCGTCGATTCGGGCAACCCCGAGTACAAGGGGCCCTGGAATCATCTCACCAACATAGCCAGGGTATTTACGCCTGAAGACAAGGCGGTGCAGACCCCGAACTCCGATACGCCTTACTCGATGCTGGGCTTGGACTTACGCGCTGAGCCCATGGTATTGACGGTGCCGGCGGTCGATAAGGATCGCTACTACAGCATTCAGCTCGTCGACCTGTACACCCAGAATTTCGACTACATCGGCAGCCGGGCCACGGGCAGCGATGCCGGCAGCTACCTCGTCGTCGGCCCTGGCTGGAGCGGCGAACCGCCCCCGGGCATCAAGAAAGTATTCCGCTCGGAAACCGAGTTAGCGATGGCGGTATATCGCACCCAATTGTTCGACCCCGCCGATCTGGACAACGTCAGGAAAGTGCAGGCTGGCTACAAGGCGCAGCCGTTGTCGACCTTCCTCGGTCAACCGGCGCCGCCGCCAGCGCCTGCCTTGAACTTCATCCAGCCGCTGACGCCGCAAACCCAGAAGACCTCGCTGGACTTCTTCAATGTCCTCAACTTCGTCCTGCAGTTTGCCCCCACCGTGCCGGAGGAGAAGCAGCTGATGGCGCGCTTCGCCGGGATCGGCGTCGGTCCTGGCTTGAAGATCGACGAAAGCAAGCTCACTCCAGAGGTGAAAGCAGCCATGGCGCAGGGCATGGCGGACGCCTGGGCGGATCTTGCGGAACTTCAGAAGAAGGTCGCGGCCAAGGAAGTCACCTCGGGTGATCTCATCGGCACGCGCGAACACCTGAAGGGCAACTACCTGTACCGCATGGCCGCCGCGGTGATCGGCATCTATGGAAACTCCCAAGAGGAGGCGATGTATCCGATTTACGCGGCCGACGTGAACGGCCATCCCCTGGATGGCTCCAAGCGCTACGAACTGCGCATCCCGCCGGGCCAGTTGCCGCCGGTAAACGCGTTCTGGTCACTGACGATGTATGAAATGCCTTCGAGCCTGCTGGTGGCCAACCCGCTGAACCGCTACCTGATCAACTCGCCGATGCTGCCCTCGCTGAAGAAGGACGCTGACGGAGGAATTACCCTCTACATTCAGAACGCTTCACCCGGAAAAGACAAGGAGGCCAACTGGCTTCCGGCTCCGGAAGGCCCCTTCATGATGGCCATGCGCCTGTACTGGCCGAAGAAAGAGGCCTTGGAGGGCAAGTGGCAAGCACCCCCGCTAGAAGTCGCAGCCCAGCAATAGGGTGGCGGTTCAACCTGCCTCCCACGTGGTGAGCGCCGCTGTACGGATAGGCATAAGTACGGCAGATTCGTAGCCATAACCAGTGCCGGAGAGGCATTTTTGGCACCAATTATGGCTCTGCCCAGAGCCATAATTTGGCAGCCAGGGATGAGTGCCAGCGTTCGGGTGTGACGAGCGGCGGTCACGACTTTACGGACGACTCAACGCCGGTCGCATCCAGCATAGGCTTCGGCAATCGATCCCCCTCGATTTGGATCGTCTCCAACTCACCGCGCAGTTCTTTCAGCTCCTCATAGGTTTCGCTGAGCGAGGCTGCTGACCGGGTCGAGCACGCGTTGGCGATCGGCCTATCACCGGAACTATCGTGGCGCTTCGAAGAGGTATTTGCGAGGCAGTCAGCCGAACTGGCGCTGGCGCTGCTTGGGGTACCCACTTGGACGCGGCGCTATGGGCGGTCCGCATTTCCCGAGGCGTAAACGGTTTCGGTGGGCTTAGCAGGGCTGGCGAATTCGGAATTAGCAGCCATTTCGTGTTGAGGCGCGCGGTAGGATCGGGTAGCGGTTTACAGGCTCATCATCTTATCGAGCGGCGCTTTGCCACCGTTATGGGACAGAAGGAAAGTCAGATGCCCTCTGTGGTTGTGACACCGAGCACACCGCAAACACATGTTTTGCCAGGTCCACCCCGATGGTTATAGTGCGCATGGGAAGCTCCTCCTCCACATATACCGATGGTGAGAACCATCATGGCCTTCGAGGCCGAGCGGTGGTCCGCAGGGATGGGAGTTTCCTTTTTACTCAATCAGGGGGTCTTTGGTTCGAGTCCGACTTCGAGCGCCAGAAAATCGAGGGCTTGCGGTCCGCCTTAAGGCAGCTGGCCATCTGCCCAGCAGACCTCCCAGGTGTTGGGGTCTCCCGCGCCGCTGCAGCCGAAAAGAACGGTGACTGGCGGTGTGTCATTCAAGTATCCATAGATGTCAGTCACAAATCCCGGTTCGACCTCCACAGGCTTTATGTGCCCGCTACCCAGCACGAGTTGCCAAGTGCCGTTGAATGCATCTTCGCCTTCCGCTCTATAGATACAGACTCCCCTGGCTGTCGCCCACTCTCTATGGTCTGGTCCGTAGGGGCTGTCGTTATACGTTTCGCAGACGCTCGCCATGTAGTAGTAGTAATCACCGTTGACTTGACGTGGTGCGAACGCAATTGCGGGATTCGCGTACGAAATACCCGAGGCGTCGTTAAGTGTTAGCCCCTGTTTGCTGATGCCGCGCCTCGGCCCGAAGGTGACTCCATCGGTTGATTCGCGGTAGAAGTAGTTCGGAGTTCCAGTTTCGTCGGTATATGTGTAGACGGTCTTGACCATGGCAGCTGCGTTGCCGCTCCATGCAATGGATTGACCTGTTCCATAGGCGCCAGGGTCGCCATCGTGTATCACTGGCTGGCCGTACTTGAGCCAGGTGATTCCATCTTTGGAGAACGCCACTGCGATCCGATTGTCGATGCCGTTGCTTCCGGGTCGCTCTGTGGTGTAGTACATCGCGTATCCGTAACTGGTGCCGCCCAGATTCCATTCGCCTCGCACGACGGAAGGGTCGCATGTATGGATGCCTTCCCACGGAAGGGGGTACTTCGGATTTGTAAATCGATCGGACTGCAAAACGATCCTTGCTGCACTCCAAGTTCCTCTGGGATATCTCTCCCGGTATTTCACTACGTCATGTCCATTCGACTGGCCGCACCACCAGACCTTCTGCTTCCCGTCCATGTCAATCAGCGAGCTTGGAGAATAGTCCCAGCCTGCTTGATCAAAGAGCAGCTCTCCAGTTGAGAGGGATGCTCCGTGCGACAGGGCCGGTAGTGAAGCCAGTGCGCATGCAAGGATGAAGCAGGAGATTTTCATCAGCATCCTCGGTCGTCCTTTCTTTTGGATTGGGTTCACGAGTATACGCTGCGCACGATTCGGGACAGGCAGCGGCTTGTCTTCGACCAGGAGTTCTGCCCCGTTTCCACGGACGATTGGGTTAAGAGTCCAAAGGCCTGATCCTTGGCATCAAGCCTTCGCTGGATGAGCGGGTTGTGGAACCGCTCGATGTAATCGAACACATCGGCTCTGGCTTCTACAGCATCAGGTAGCGTCGCCGATAGACTTGCTCGAGTTTGAGCTTGCCGAAGAAGCCTTCCGCCGCCGCATTGTCGCCGCAGTGGCCCCCGTCGTTCATGCTGCTGGCGATGAGGTGGTCTTTCAAGAACTGCTGGTACTCGGCGCTGGTGAACTGCGTGCCTCGATCCGAGTGCAGGATTACCTCGCTGCGATCCCGCTGTTGCCAGCACGCCATCATCACCGCCTTCAGCACCAGGTGCCGATCCTGCACCGGTGCCATCGACCAGCCGATGACCTTGCCCGAGTACAAGTCGAGCACTGCGCACAGATACAGCCAACCTTCGCCGGTACGCAGGTAGGTAATGTCCACAACCCACTTGGTGTTGGGCTCATTGGCCGTGAAGTTGCGCGCCAGATGGTTGCGCACGAAGGCCGGACGCATGCCCGAGGGTTTGTGTCGCCGGCGTCGCCGCTGCGGCACGCCCGCCAACCCGTCAGCCGCCGTCAACCGGAGGATCCGGTTGAGGCTGGCCGTCTCACCCTCGTAGATCAACGCCTCGTGCATGCGCGGCGCACCCATCACGCCATCACCGGCCGCGTGATGCCCTCGGATCTTCTCCAGCAATCGGGCATTGTCCTGTGCGCGGGCGCTGGGTCGACGAAGGCACCAGTCATGAAAGCCGCTGGCCGATATCTTCAGGCATCGGCACATCAATCGAACCGGGCACTGGTCGCGGTGGCGTCGGATCGCCTCGTACCTCAAGACGATTCCTTGGCGAAGAACGCCGCCGCATCGCGCAAAAAATCCCGCTTCTCGTGACTCGCGCCAGTTGCCGCTTGAGCGCCAGGATCTCTAGGTCGCGGGCCATGCCGGCACCCGCGAAGGACTTCTTGCCGTGGACGTCCAGTTCCCGACGCCATCGGAACAACAAGCTGAAACCGATGCCCAGGTCTTGAGCTATCTGGCTGACGTTGGCTCCGGGGAGCCGCGTCAGGCCGACCGCTTCACGCTTGAACTCTTCGCTGAACTTCCTTCGCTGTGCCATGACACCCCTCCTGTCCCATGATGAGGCCTCTTTGAAGTGTCCGTGTTAGCGGGGTAGAACCCGGCGTAGCAGCAGTAAAACAGCAGCTTCATGGCAAAGAAGCCATGCCAAGGGTAATGGGCGATGAGCAGATTTCGTCTCCACCACATTCCGATGAGGGTTGGCCGCACCCTCGCGCAAGCTACGTTGGCTTGCAGCAGACGAGCCGACGTCCTATCGAGTGAACACCTAGCAGATCCTTACAGCGTTCTACTTTCTTGGACTTCGCCTCGAAGCACGGCCGCGCCGTTCCGCTAAAGTCGGCGACGTGCCCGCCTCGCTGGCGATGTAGGGCCTCGCCTTTCCCATCAAGCACGACGCCCATCGAGAAAAGTTGAAAGCAGTTGCCGTAGAGGGGACGCCGTACCCGGCAGCACGACGTATCAGGTAACGATCGCTGCATCAACCAAACAAGGGGAAGTCGCCATGAAAACCAAGCTGCTCGCGGCGAGTGCCGCCGCGCTCGTATGCCTCGCCGGTGCCGGTCACGCCGACGACATGACGCTCAAGCCGTACACCGAAGTTCGCGTCACGCAGTTGCGGCCTGGGGAGACGTTCCCCGGCCCACTCCAATATGTTGCGGCCTGCAAAGCTACACCGAAGCCGGCGGAGGAAGAACGGACGAAAGCAGCACCCCTGGTCGCCGCCATCGGCGGCATCATCATCAATTGGCTATTCGAGCGCGGAGCAGGGGTCATCAGCAAGCGAGTGAAGGAGAAGATCAAGCAGTACACCATCAGCTTCGCCAACGAGCCGGTCTACATCGACATGTTCAATAAGGATATGTGGATGAATAACGAATCCTGCGTCGTCGTGGAGCGGCTGCATTGCAAGGTCCCGGAAGCCGCCATCAAAATCGGGCACGCGCGTTGCAAGGATACGGATAACGTAGGGATTTCGGTCGGGATTCGGCTGCGACGCGAAGATAATCTGCTTCGCGTTCTGCCGTATGCAGAGGAGCTGTTGAGCCTCGACCCGAAAATCCCGAAACATGATGGGGGTGAGGTGTCGGTTGCCGTCACCTTCAGGATCGAGGCGATAGGCCGGAACGCCGACGGTTCCGGCTATCCATGGAGATCCCAGGACATCGTGATCGCATCAATGGGCTGCGAAGCGCCCGAGAGCCTCAAGAAGCGTTGGGGCAAGAAGTCATCCGGGGAGCAAAGCCCGCAACGGGCTGTGACTAATTGCAGGAAGGATCATCTCCACGGTCTGGACATGAAAGAGGCATGGCAGTACGCACACGTCCTGCCCATGCCGCCTGCCACTCGGCAGGCGTTTGTCTTCACCGTGGCCGAAGTTGGCGAACCATCCCGCGGACTCGAAATCTTCCAGGAGTTCTTCGATGCGACCGGCGACGATCTGTCTGCCGCGTTGAGCGAGGCGTTGCAGAGGAAGATCAAGTTGACCAACGACGACTGATTGCTTCATCCATCCAGGCACACGGCGTCGTGTGCTGGATCATCAGTGGTCAAGACGGCGGGTCACAGAAAAACCTTCCGAGTGCCGGCTCGCCGCCACATCAATGCGGCGGGCCGGCACAAGATGCAGCCCGGCGAACGCAACCGCGCCCTCAGGGCAGCGCGCTGTCGGCCGCCTGCTTGATCAACGCTGCAACTTCCGCGGGGTGTGACTGGTATACCGAATGGCTCGCGCCTTTTACTTCGATCGTGTGACTGCCGGCGCGCTTGGCATACATGCGCTCGAGATCCGGATTGATGATGCGGTCGGCGGTCGCCACCGCGTACCAACTCGGCTTCGACTTCCAGGCAGGCACGCCTGCGGGTGCCGCGAAGACGGCGGCGGCCGTCAGGCTTTGTGCATTGGCCTCGAAGTTGGCCTGGCTGACCGGCAGGTCGGCGGCGAAATCCGCTGGATACTTGGCCGGGTCGAGATACAGGAAACCATCGGCCGTCTTCCTGATGTCGGGCGTCTGGCTGGTCAGGCTCGGGTAGCGCTTGCCGTTCGAGACCTCCGTTTCTCCCTGGTCGAGCGCGTGGGCAGCGATGTAGACGAGACCTGCGACCTTCGGATCGTTGCCCACCTCCGTGATGATGGCACCCCCGTAGCTGTGGCCGACAAGAATCGTAGGCCCCTCCTGCATGTCGACGATTCGCTTGACGGCGACGACGTCGTCCTCGAATGACGTAAGCGGATGCTCGGCCACGGACACGTGATATCCGTCCTTCACCAGGATTTCGTAAACAGGCTTCCAGCCGCTGCCGTTCACCCATGCGCCATGGACGAGAACGATGTTCTTGACTTTTTCGCCCGCGAAAGCGGGCAAGCAGACGCCGGCAAGCAGCGCGGCGGAAAAGAGCCAGGTCTTGCAGAATGAGCTGGTCATGTCACTTCTCCCAGTGGATAAACGCCTCTCTGCGGTAATGGCGGCCACGCCGTCTTCAGCCGTTGTCGGGCTGATTCTCCCGCGCGGCGGCCCATGTCAGCAGGGCATCCAATGCGGGGCACAGCGCTTGCCCCCACTCGGTCAAACAATACTCCACCTTTGGCGGCACCTGATGGTGGACGGTCCGGCGGACAATCCCATCATTCTCCAGTTGCCGGAGCTGCTGGATAAGCATCTTCTGGGAAACGCTCGGGATGGCGCGTTCCAGGTCGGAAAAACGCAGCACGCGTCCACCGAAGAGTTGAAACAGGATCATCAGCTTCCAGCGGCCATCAAGCAGTTTGATGGCGCTCTCGACTCCTTCGGTCGCTGTTTCCCGTGTGTATTGGTGGGACATACTTTTTGGTAAGTGCCTTACTTTTCCGTGCGTTCTTGCGATTTTGGAACATTAAGGCAACTTTGGCAGGTACTCAAGTTCAGTCCGGAGATAGACCTATGCCGCTTACGCTTCCCCAGCCGATCGCGGATTATTTTGGCGCCGACACACAGGACGGCGCCGCGGTGGCCAGGTGCTTTACCGCAGATGCGGTGGTGATCGACGAAGGGCAGAGCCACACCGGCCGCGACGCCATCGCACGATGGAAGGCACAGGCGTCGACGAAGTACGACTACGTCAGCGAACCGATCGCCGTCGAGAATGATGGGCGAAGGACCATTGTCACTGCGCATCTGACCGGAAATTTTCCTGGCAGTCCGGTCGATCTGCGCTACGCCTTCACCCTTGCGGGCGATGCGATCGAGCGCCTGGAGATCGTCTCGTGAGCTTTGACCTGGGTCTGAAGGGCCGGCGCGCATTGGTGACCGGCGGCACCAAGGGTACGGGCGCGGCGGTGGCCAAGACCTTGCTCGCCCTGGGTGCGCGAGTCGCCGCGGCGGCCAGGACCCTGCCCGAGACCGCGCCGGACGGCGTCCACTATATTGCCGCCAACCTCATGACGGCGGAGGGCTGCGCAAAAGTCGCCGAGGACGTGTTGGCGAATCTCGGCGGCATCGACATCGTGGTCAACGTACTCGGTGGATCGAGCGCACCGGCCGGAGGCTTCGCCGCGCTGAGCGACGAGGAATGGCTGAAGGAGCTGAACCACAATCTTTTGCCGGCGGTGCGAATTGACCGCGCGCTCCTGCCTTCGATGATCGCGCAAGGATCGGGCGTCATCATTCACGTGACCTCGATCCAGCATGAACTGCCCTTGCCGCAGTCGACCACCGCCTATGCGTCGGCGAAGGCCGCACTCTCAACCTACAGCAAGAGCCTGTCGAAGGAAGTCACCCCGAAAGGGATCAGGGTGGTGCGCGTGTCGCCAGGCTGGATCGAAACCGATGCGGCCGTCGCGCTTGCGGAGCGTCTCGCACAGGAAGCCGGCACGGACTATGACGGCGGCAAGAAGATCATCATGGACGCGCTTGGCGGCATTCCACTGGGACGGCCAACGAAGCCGCAAGAAGTGGCCGATCTCATCGCTTTTCTCGCCTCGCCACGCGCTGCTGCAATCACGGGCACCGAATATGTGATCGACGGAGGCACCGTGCCCACTGCTTGAGACATTTCACGGCGGGTGGCAGCTCGGGCGTGCCCGGGCCGCCCTCGCCCCAAAGCGGAAGGAGAATGAAAATGGCATATGTAACGACCAAAGACGGAACCGAGATCTTCTACAAGGACTGGGGGCGCAAGGATGCACAGCCGATCATGTTCCACCACGGCTGGCCGCTCAGTGCCGACGACTGGGACAGCCAGATGCTCTTCTTTCTGCAGAACGGCTATCGCGTCGTCGCCCACGATCGTCGCGGCCATGGTCGCTCCTCGCAGACCGACATCGGGCATGACATGGACCATTACGCCGCCGATGCGGCCGCTGTCGCCAAGCATCTCGATCTGCGCAATGCCGTACATGTCGGCCACTCGACCGGCGGAGGCGAGGTCGCCCGCTACGTGGCCCAATACGGCCAGCCGCAGGGGCGCGTTGCCAAGGCGGTGTTGGTCAGCGCGGTGCCGCCGCTGATGATCAAGACCGATGGCAACCCCGAAGGCACGCCCATCGAGGTGTTCGACGGCTTTCGAACGGCACTGGCCGCCAATCGCGCGCAATTCTTCCTTGATGTCGCATCGGGGCCGTTCTATGGCTTCAACCGGCCCGGCGCGAAGGTGTCGGAGGCGGTTATCCGCAACTGGTGGCGCCAGGGCATGACGGGCAGCGCGCTGGCCCACTACGAGGGCATCAAGGCCTTCTCCGAAACCGACCAGAGCGGGGACCTGAAGGCAATCATCGTGCCGACGTTGGTGCTGCAGGGCGATGACGACCAGGTAGTGCCTTATAAGGATGCCGCGCTGAAGCAGGTCGAACTGCTGCGGAACGGCACCTCGAAGATCTATCCGGGCTATCCGCACGGCATGCTCACGACGCACGCCGACGTCATCAATCCGGACCTGCTGGCCTTCGTGCGTGGCTGACGGAGCGCGTTCGCGCGGGTGGGCTCACGCCATCACACCCCCGCCATTACCTCATCCTCGTACTCGGCAAACCGGTTCAATTCAAACGAATCCAGCTTCAACCCCTGCGCTGCAGTAGAGAACGCCAGCGTAGCCAGCACCCGCTCCAGGTGCCGCGCCCAGGGCGGCACATAGTGCGGCGCCGCAATCAGTCCCGTGTCGCGGTAAGACGCCAACGTCACCAGGTCTCCCAACGCCACCCGCCCGCAGAACAGCAACCGCAGCGTGTCGCCGCGATTCTCATGCAGTGCCCGCTTGATAAACGCAGTCACCAGCAGCACCCCTTCGAGATACGCGCCATCCTTGGTGAAGCAAATCCGCCCGCGCACATCGCCGCCGCGAAAGATCCGCGCCGCGCTGCGGTAACTCTCCACCTCCGATTGCCCGGCAGCCAGGAACGCGCGGAACACCTCGATGAAGTCCGCTCCCGCCAGCGCTTCCTGCAGCCGCAACACCCGTAGCGCCAGCCGCCGCAGCCGGTTGATGTCCATCGCCCCGGTGATGATCTCGGAGAACGTCGCAAGCCCCTCCTGGGTCCGGGTAGTGCGGGGTGCACCCACGCCAAGACAACGCAACCAGGGTTGGCGTCGCCCATTCAACAGGGTTGCCGTGTGGATGTAGGCCTCGTGCTCGACCAACTGGTCGAGGTCAAGTTCCGAGAACAGCGCGTCGGCACGGATGCGAATGACCTTGCTGCCGGCCGCGGCCTTCGAGGCAAGCTGGGGCGCCAGCACGACCTGCACCGGATCGTCGGCAAAGAACGGATCTATCCGCTCCCGCAGCCGCTGGGCAAAGTCCGCCGCAAGAATGTCGTACGGGACCTCGGGCACGTACCGGGCGTCGATCAGCTGGTCGGTGATGGCAAGCATGCGCTCGGCCGACTGGAAGGTAGTCGTGTCCTGCGAGCGATACTTCGTCGAAGGGTGTCCGTAGAGCAGGGTCGAGCACTCGGTGAACCGCGGCGTCCCCACGTGCGAAAGCATGTCGGCGGCGACGCGATAGCTCCAGGCGGTCTTGTACAACCAGTCGCCCACGGGATGCCCACGATCGAGCCGGCGCAGGATGTCGTCCAGTGCAGCGAGGGTCGCCGCAGGGTCAGCTGACTGCGCGGGGGGTGCGGGCATTTCCGGATTGCCCGCGCGCCAGCCTTGCAGAAAGCGCGCCTCCATCTCGACAGGCCATGCCAGGCTTGCCAGCACACGGATCTTGCCGCCGAGCCTGGCGATCTTCGCGTCGAATTCGAGCAGCGGCGCGAGGGCGGGATCGGCGCGGGTGGGAGGTGGGAGAGAGGGATCGACTGCGTGCATGAGATTCCCACCCCGCGACTTGTCGGCGCCCAACCTCGCATGGGGGTAGCGGGGTTTCAATTGACCCTTGGCCCAACCTATCCCGGATGCGCCAGGCATCGACGGCGAGCCAGGCGCGCGCTGGCGGCGTTATCGGCCGCTCGCGGAATATCTTGAGGGTCGCGCCGGTGGTGCCGTGTGCCTTTGCCTTGGCGCTTCATTTTCCGCCCGTGCCGACCCCTGGCACAAACCGCTATATCGGCCGATAATCAGACCTGGGTCACAGGGGAGCCCGGACTTTTGTCGCAAAGGTTCCCTTGTGTGTGCTTCCGCATTTCGCACTAGCGCGCCATGGACAGACGCCTTCATTTCATCTCCGGTTTGCCTCGTTCGGGCTCCACGCTGCTGGCGGCACTGCTGCGCCAGAATCCGCGCTTCCATGCCGATATGAGCGGCCCGCTGGGCGGGCTGTTCGGCACGCTGCTGGGCGAGATGAGCGAGCGTAACGAGTATGCGGTGTTCCTCGACGATGCCAAGCGGCAGCGCATCCTGGCCGGCCTGTTCCGCGACTTCTATGCCGACTGTCCGGCCGAAGTGGTCTTCGATACCAATCGCGGCTGGACCGGGCGCATTCCCGCCCTGCGCCAGTTGTTTCCGCAGATGAAAGTCATCGCCTGCGTGCGCCACGTGCCGTGGATCGTGGACAGCATCGAACGCCTGGTGCAGCGCAATGCGTTTCGTCCGTCGGCGATGTTCGGCTTCAGCGCGGCCGGTTCGGTATACACGCGCGCCAACATCCTGGCCGGCGCGGAGGGCTTGCTCGGCTCGGCCTACGACACGCTCAAGCAGGGCTTCCACGGCGAGCATGCCGCCGAGCATCTGCTGATCGTGCAATACGAAACGCTGGTTGCCGAGCCGGCGCGGGTGCTGGCGAAGATCTACGACTTCATCGGCGAGCCTGCCTTTGCGCATGATCTGCAGCGCATCGATTTCGACGCCGGGGAATACGACCGCCGCATGGGATCGCCCGGGTTGCACACGGTGCGCCCGAGCGTGGAGGCATTCACGCGGCAGACGATCCTGCCGCCGGACCTGTTCCAACGTTTCGAGCACGACGCTTTCTGGCGTAACGCCGCACTCAACGCGCGCGGCGTGCAGGTGATCTAAAGGGGCGATCCGCCGATGGGGGCATCGGGCGGTCGCCAGCAGCACGTTCCATGTCATTGCATCGGCTTTGCCATAGCTCCGCGCGGATGCGCGGATACATACAACAGGGGAAAACATGAACCGCATCTACCGCCTGGTCTGGAACCGTGCGCTGCGCGCATGGCAGGTCGCTTCCGAACTCGCGCATTCGCAGGGGCCGCAGGTTGGCGTCGCCGCCATGCCGGGGCTCAACCTTCGTCCGTTGGCCCAAGCCTGTGCATTCGCGCTGGCGGTGAGCCTGGCCCTGCCGGCCGTTGCATTCGCCGCCGATGGCGGCAACGCCAGCGGTCAGGCCGCCGGCAGCGGCGGTGGCGGTGGCAACGCGGGCGGTAATGGTTCGGGAGGCGGCGCTGGCGCTGGCGGTAGCGGTCTGGCCGGCAGCGGCGGTGGCGGTGGCCCACTCAGTGCGCGTGCATCCGGCGGCACCAGCCTCGGTGGCGGCGCGGGCGGCAACGGTTATGGCTATGCCGGTTGGGCCTCGGGCGGCGGCGGCGGTGCAGGCGGCGGCCTGAGCTCGCTCGGCGATGGCGGCGGCGGTGGCGGTGGCGCCAAGAAGAGCGGTTCCAGCGGCTTCGGCGGTGGCGGCGGTGGTGGTGGCACCGTGGGGCAGATCTTTGCCGGTGTCTCCACCACGGGTGGGCCGATCAGCGGTGGCGCCGGCGGCACCGGTGCCAACGGCACCATCGGCGACTCGACCAACTACGGCAGCGGTGGCGGTGGTGGCGGTGGCGGTGGCGCGGGTGCGGTGATGTCGACCAATAGTGAGCTGCTCAATACCACCACCATCCGCGGCGGCAATGGCGGCCAGGCTGGCACCGGCATTGGCTATGGCGGCTCGGGTGGCGGCGGCGGTGGCGGTGGTGCCGGCGTGCTGATGAGTTCGGGCGCGCTGCTGGACAACCAGGGCACGATCATCGGCGGCGACGGCGGCACCGGCATGCGCTGGGGCGTGGGTGGCGCGGGTGTGTATCTCGCCGGCAACGGCACCATCGACAATCACGGCGCCCTTGCCGGCGGCCTGTTTGGTGGCGTGACCGGCCAGTACGCGGCGGCGGTTGAATTCAATGGCATCGGCAACACGCTCAATCTGTTCGCCGGCACCAGTGTGATGGGCAAGATCCAGTTGGATGGGCACAGCGCGGCGACGATCACCGCGCAAGCCGGCGGGATCGATTTGTCCTACGGCATCGCCGGCGCACTGGACAGCCAACTGACCCTGGACACCAGCGTCGCCGACCTGTCGATTTCCGGCGGCATCAATATCGACGGCAACGTGACGGCCACCGGCGGCAACACCCTGTCGCTGGGTGTCGTCAGCGCCTCCGCGCTGTTCCGTACCGGTGGCGCGGTCGTGCTCAATGGCAATGTGAGCACGGCGGGCACGCAGGTATACAGCGGCCCGGTCACCGTTGGCGCCAATCTCGCCGCCGTCAGCAATGGCGGTGGCGCCATCACCTTCGGCGGCGACGTTCAGGGTCCGCATGTGCTGTCGGTTCGCTCGACTGGCGCGGTGAACTTCCTCGGTGTCGTCGACACCAGCGGCCTCTCCGTCGCCGCTGGCACGTTCTCCTCGGACGCACTGGACATCGACGGCAACCTCAGCGTCCAGACCTCGCTGGGCAACATCGTGCAGGGCGCGGCCTGGGCTGCGTCCGGTACCAGCACCCTGGATTCCGGCACCCACAACATCGTCCTGACCAATGCCGGCAATGCCTTCGGTGGCTCGGTCAACCTGAGCGGCAACGACGTGTCGCTGGTGAACAGCCAGGCACTTCAGCTCGGCGGCCTGGCCGTCCACGGCCTCAATGTGATCAGCGCCGGCGCGCTGGGCATGGGCCAGGGCACGATCACCGGCAACCTGGTCGCCAGCAGCAACGGTGCGATCACGCAGAATCTCGGGAGCGGGCTCAACGTCACCGGCACCACCGACCTGGATGCCGGTACCGGCACCATCGACCTGCTGATGCCGTTCAACAATTTCGGCGGCGCCGTCAGCGTTACCGGCAGCGCCATCACGGTGCGCGCCAACAACCTGCAGGTCGCCTCCGTCGTGCATACCGCACCGGGCGACGTGACGTTCTCGGGCGGCACCCTGCAGTTGTCCACGCCGCTCATCGACGTGGGTACCAGCAGCCTCACGCTGAATGCCTCGACCAGCGCCTTCACCACCAACACCGAACTGCGTTCCGGCGACCTGCATCTGTTTACCCAGAGCCAGGCCACCCTGACCGGTGACGTCCACGCCAGCGGCACGCTGGAACTGCAAGTCGCCAACGGCGGATTCCTGAGCAGTGGCGACGTGCAAGCGGCCGCGGTCACCGGCCGTGCCGAGGGCGACGTGCAGCTGACCGGCCACAACACCATCGGCAGCCTGGCCTCGCTCACGGGCGACACCATCACGGTGAACAATGATGAGGACCTGGCGGTGACTGCCTGGGTGCTTGCCACGAGCGGCGCGGCGAACCTGCACGTGGCCGGTGGCGACCTCACCATGAACAGCAGCGGCTCGGTATGGGGCGAAGCTGTCGGCCTGTACGCCGATGGCGACATGACGCTGGGCGGTGACGTGCGCGCGACGGGCAGTGGCAGCGTCCAACTGGACGCGGGCGGCGTCATAGCGCTCACCGGCAGCCTCATGGCCGGCACCATCGATATCAACAGCGGCACCTTGCGTGTCGGAGATGGCGCCACGCTCACCGGCAGCATCAACAATGACGCTGCCTTGGCCTTTGCCCTCAGCGGCACGCAGGCTTTCGACAACGCCATCAACGGCACCGGCAGCCTCGTGCAGCAAGGCAGCGGCACGCTGACCCTCAACGGCGCCAGCGGCTACACTGGCGGCACGCACGTGCAGTTCGGCACGCTGCGCATCGGCGACGATGCGCACCCGGGCGCGGCCATTGCCGGCGACGTCCTGGTCGATGCCAATGCCACCTTCGGCGGCCACGGTACGGTCGGCGGCAATGTGGTCCTGGCCAATGGCGCGCACCTGTCGCCCGGCGCCAGCATCGGCACGCTGAGCATCGACGGCGACCTGACTGCCGCGCAGGGCAGCCAGCTCGACTTCGAACTCGGCACGCCGAGCGGCCTGCCTGCTTCCGGCGCCAGCGACCACGTCGCAGTTGGCGGCGATCTCAACCTGCAGGGCGCGCAGCTCAACATCTTCGATGGCGGCGGCCTGGGCGCGGGCCTGTACAACCTGTTCTCGTACGGCGGCAGCCTGACCACCAGCAACGGCGGCCTGCGCCTGGGCACCGCCGCACCCGGCTCCTACCTGCTGCAATACCTGACGGCGAGCAAGCAGATCAACCTGATCAACATTGCCGGCGTCACGTTGAACTTCTGGAACGCCAACGGCCAGGCCAGCACCAGCCAGCTCGGCGGCGGCAGCGGCACCTGGTCGCTGGTCTCGCCGAACTGGACCGATGACACCGGCACCGCCACCGCTGCCATGCAGCCGGTGCCGTCGTTCGCGATCTTCGGCGGCGCCGCCGGTACCGTCGCGCTCAGCAACGCCAGCGGCGCGCTCTCCGCCACCGGCCTGCAGTTCGCCAGCGATGGCTACACCCTGCAGGGCGACACCCTCATCCTGCAGGCGGACGGCAGCGGCAACGCCCCGGTCGTACGCGTGGGCGATGGCAGCAGTGCCGGCGCCGCCTTCACCGCCACGCTTGCCAATGTCATCGCCGGTAGCGATGGCCTCACCAAGACCGATCTCGGCACCTTGGTGCTTAGCGGCGACAACGTCTACAGCGGCGGCACCGCGGTCAATGGCGGCGTGCTCTCGGTGGGCCGCGACGCCAACCTGGGTGCCGCCAACGCAGGCATCACCCTGGACGGCGGCGCCCTGCGCGTCACCGGCACCGCCTTCACCACGCTCGACCGCGATCTCACCCTCGGTGCGGCGGGCGGCGCGGTGGACGTGGCCGATGCCGGCAATGTCCTCACCGCCCTCGTGGACGTGAGCGGCGCTGGCGGCCTTGCCAAGCGCGGCGCCGGCACCCTCGTGCTGCTGGGCGACAACGCCTACCAGGGCGGCACCACCATCGAGCAGGGCACCTTGCAGATCGGTGCCGGCGGCAGCCTCGGCAGCGTGAGTGGTGACATCGTCGACAACGGCGCCCTGGTCTTCGCCCGCAGCGACGCCTACGGCTTCGACAGCGCGATCTCCGGCACGGGCGCGGTGGTCCAGCAAGGCAGCGGCACGCTCACCCTCACTGGTGCCAATAGCTACCAGGGCGGCACCTTGATCAGCGCCGGCAGCCTGGCCGGCGACGCGGCCAGCCTGCAAGGCGCCATCACCAACAACGCCAGCCTGGTGTTCGCGCAGTCGGCCGACGGCGTGTTCGCCGGCACCCTGCAGGGCACCGGCAGCCTCAGCAAGCAGGGCGCGGGCACGCTGGTATTCAACGCGGTCAACCCGTTCAGCGGCGCGACCACGGTGCAGGCGGGCACGCTGGTGGTCGGCGACGCCACGCATGCCTCGGCGCGCCTCGGCGGCAACGTGACCGTGGCCAGCGGTGCCACCCTGGCCGGCCTGGGCGGCATCGGCGGCCTCGACCTGGCCGGCACGCTCTCCACCGGCGGCAACGCCGTCGGCGGCTTCGCGGTCACCGGCGATGCGGTGTTCCAGTCCGGTTCCACCTGGCGCGTGGATGCCACGCCGCAGGCCGCCGACGCATTGCAGGTCGGCGGGCAAGCGCGCCTGCAAGGCGGTGCGGTACAAGTGCTCACGCAGGACGGCGCCTGGGCACCGCGTACGGATTACCAACTGCTCAGCGCCAGCGGTGGTGTCAGCGGTCAGTTCCAGGGCGTCAGCACCGACCTGGCCTTCCTCTCGCCGAGCCTGCTGTATGCCAGCAACGCAGTGACCCTGCGCCTGGAACGCAACGACAGCGACTTCGCCGACATCGCCCAGACCCGCAATCAGCGCGCCGTGGCCGGCAATGTCGAAGCACTGGGCACGGGCAACGCGCTTTACGGCACCCTGCTGCAACTCGATGCCGACGGCGCCCGTGCCGCGTTCGACCAGCTCTCCGGCGAGATCCACGCCAGCGTGCGCACGGCCGTGGTCGACCATGCCTACCTCGTGCGCGACGCCGTCATCCACCACCTGCAAACCACCGACGCGCAGCAGGACGAGGGCGTTACCGCCTGGGTCAGCGCGTGGGACCACAGCAGCGACCATGATGGCGATGGCAACGTCAGCGCCATGAAGGACGACGGCCACGGCCTGCTGGTAGGCGGCGACTACCGCTTCGGCGAAGCCTCGCGCGTGGGCGTGGCGGTCGGCAATGGCCGCAGCACCGCGCACGTGGATGCGCTGGATTCCTTCGCGCGCGTCCGCGACCGCCATGTGGCTCTCTACGGCGCCACCGCGTGGGGCGCATTGGTGTTCCAGGCCGGCGCGTTGCAGGGTTCGCAGCGCATCGAGACCACGCGCGCGCTCAGTTTCGGCACGTTCGGCGATACCGCCGACGCCCGCTATGACGCGCGTACCACGCAGTTCTACGCGGACCTCGGCTACGGTTTCAGTTTCGCCCGGGCCAGCCTGACTCCCTTCGTCAACCTGGCGCAACTGCGGCTGCGCACGGATGGCGCGCAGGAAGCAGGCGGTGCCGCCGCGCTATCGGTCGCCAGCGATTCCAGCCGGCAGACGCTGACCTCCCTCGGCCTGCGTGGCGACTTCAAGCTCGATGCGCAGGGCCGTTGGAATGCCCACGCCAGCCTGGCGCGCCAGCGCGCCTCGGGGGATCTGGCGCCGGTGGCGACGTTGCAGTTCGGCGGCGGCGAAGCGGCGTTCGACGTGCTGGGCGTGGCGACCGATCGCGATGCGACGGCGGTGAGTGCCGGCGTGGCTGCGGTGCTGGGCCGGAATGTCGTGCTGGATGCGAGCTTCGTTGGCCGCTATGGGGACGATGCGGACGCCAGTGCCGGGCGCTTGAGCTTGAACTGGGCGTTCTGAGCGCGCGGCAGCGGGGGCCGTCGGAACCTTGGGTTCCGGCGGCCTTGCGTTCCGGTCGCGCCGGCAGGATGGCCGCAATAGCTTTGGATCAATCGCCATTCCACTGCCGAACGGCGATTTTCGCGGCGTACCCGCGCGCTTACAATCCAGTCTCGGACCGCCGCCATCACGCCCATCAATCCCCGGTCCGGCCTTGGCATGCCCTATGTCCCCCAACGCCATGGCGCTGGTCGAACTGTTGATTGGCGAGCGTCGCGCATTGTTTCGCTTCATCGCCCGCTACCTGGACCCCGCCAGTACCGAGGACGCCCTGCAGAGCCTGTACCTGAAGGCCTGCAGCGTGCCGGGCGATCCGCCGATCCGCGAGCCGCGCAGCTATCTGTTTCGCATGGCCTACCACCACGCCATCAACCGCAGCCAGGCCCAGGCACGGGAACGCCGTGCCCTGGCCGAATACGCAGCCGAACTGGGCGAGACGAGCGGCGATGGCGAGGCCAATGCACTGGACCAGGCCCAGTTGCGTGAAATCACCCGGACCATCCTCGCGCTGCCCGAGCAGGTACGCGAGTGCTTCGTGCTGAACCGCTACCTGGGCCTGACCGAGCGCGAGATCGCTGCCCGGCTGGGCATTTCCAAGAGCGTGGTCGGCAAATACGTGCTGCGGGCGGCACTGCTGATCCAGCAGCAGCAGGGAAAGCGATGAGGGTTGGCGCCATTTGCCGCGGGCAAATGCTGCCCGGCGTTGTCTCAATGAAGAAGCGCATCGCTCCCTGGTGCAGCAGGCTATGAGCATGACCACGTCCGAACCCTCGCCGCGGCAGGCCAGGCAGGCGTTGCGCTGGGTGATCCGGTGCAGCGCCGGCACGTTGCCACCGATACAGAAAGCCGCGCTTGGACGCTGGCTGCGTGCCGATCCCCGCCATCTGCGCGCTTGGCGGCAACAGGCCGCGTTCTGGAATGGACTGGATGCCGCCGGTCCCGAGGTACTGGCCGCCTTGCCCTCGCTGACGGCCGACAACCAGGGGCTGCGCCACCTGTGGCCGCGCCGCCGGCTTGGCGGATTCGCTGCCGCGGCGGCGGCTCTGCTGCTGATGCTGGGCGCCGCGCCCCAGGCTTGGCTGCTGGTGCGCAGCGATCTGCGCGCGGGCAATACGCCGCGCACCGTCGTATTGCCCGATGCAAGCCAGGTGGTGATGGATGCTGGCGCCGCCCTGGCGGTGGATTTCAACCGTGATGCGCGCACGCTGCGGCTGCTGCGTGGCCGCGCCTGGTTCGCCGTGCAGCACGACGCACGACCGTTCATGGTGGAGGTGGCCGGTGGGCGGGTGCGCGATATCGGCACCGCCTTCAGTGTCAGCCTGCAGCACGATACGGTGCTGACCCAGGTCAGCGAGGGCGTGGTGGAAGTGGGACCGGGCGCGGTAGCCGCCGAGCGGCTGCGGGCAGGGCAGGCGCGCGCCTTCCGCGACGGTCGCTGGCTGGGCGCGATGAGCGCCGTCCCCGCCGAGGGCGTGGCACCTTGGCGCCGCGGCGAGGTGGGCATCGACAACCAGTCGGCGGCCCAGGCAATTGCCGAACTGGCCCGCTACCGGCGCGCGCCAGTGTGGGTGTTGGGCGGCAAACGTGCCGAAGTACGGGTCAGTGGCCTGTTCCATCTGCGGGATCCAGACACCGCCATCGCTGCGGTGGCCGCGCAGGCGGGCCTGCGCGTGCAGCGCTTGCCGGGTGGCGCATTGCTGCTGCGATAGAAACGTCGCGGATAAATCCAGAAGAAGTGTGGGCAGGCCAGACGCCGGGCTGTCTATATAGATGCAGCCAGAGCGAAACACGGTTTTTTCCTCAAGCCAAAACGACCCATCCGCGCCCGATGCGCAGCTGGCCTCGCCATGTTTGAGGAATTCCGTTCATGCCGCTTCTGGCAGTTGTCCAACGCCGTACCGCCACCGTTCTCGCACTGGCCACCGCCGCCGCCCTGTTGCCTGCGCTGGCACCGATCGCCCAGGCGCAGCCTGCGCAGGCGCAGGTGGTACATACCTTCAACCTCCCCGCACAGCCGTTGGGTGATGCCCTGCGCGCGTTCGGCCGTACGGCTGGCGAGCAGGTCGTATTCCGCAGCGAATGGGTCGATGGCCGCCGCTCGCAGGCGGTCCAGGGGCAGTACAGCGGTGCCCAGGCGCTGCAGCAGTTGCTGCGCGGTAGCGGCCTGCGGGCGCAGCGGACCGGCGATGGCGTCTGGACCTTGCAACCGGCAGGCGCGCAAGCGGCCGATGGCGTGGTGGTAACCGATACGCTGCGCGTCGGCGGCCACCTGGAACACGCCGGCGGTGCCGCACGCGACCAGCGCGGCCATGACGATGTCTACGATCTGGACATCACCACCGCCTATTCGGGACGCGAACAAGTCGAGCGCTACCGCGGTGCCAACCCGGCCGACGTGGTCAAGGATCTGGTGGGCGTGTTCAGTGGCGACGCGCGCAACAGCGGCGCGCTGGACATCAACATCCGTGGCATCCAGGGGCCCGGGCGCGTGCCGGTCAGCATCGATGGCGGCGAGCAGGCGCTGACCGTGTGGCGCGGCTACAACGGCGTCAGCAACCGCAACTACGTCGATCCCAATCTGATCGGCGGCATCCAGGTGATCAAGGGGCCGGGGCTGGTCCGCGACGTGCACAGTGGCATCGGCGGTGCGTTGGTGATCAAGACCCTCGACGTGGACGACATCGTGGCCGAAGGCCAGGGCTTCGGCGGGGAGTTGAAGGTCGAGGGCAGCAGCAACGCGACGGCGCCGCGGTTGCCGCGGCTGCATACCGGCGAAGACTACCGCAGCGTCGAAGGCTTCCCGCAGGCATCGCCGTCGGCTCCGTATGCCGACAGGACCTTGCTGGTGCCGGTGAAGTCGCGCGACGCGGAAACCAATGTCTTCTCCGGCGAGGACCAGGCCTGGCGGCTGGCGCTGGGCCTGCGCGGTGAGCACGTGGACCTGCTGGCCGCCTACGCCTGGCGCAAGCGCGGCAACTATTTTTCCGGCACCCGGGGCGTGGACTATTACGACCAGGACCCGCGCGAAAAGCACCAATACCAGGGCATGGACTACATCACCACGCTGGCGCGCTACTTCAAGCCCGGTGATGAAGTGCCCAACACCTCCAGCGAACAGGAATCGTGGCTGCTCAAGGCGACGTGGCGGATCGGCGACGGCCAGCAGCTGCGTGCGACCTGGCGCCACACCTTGTCGCACTACGGCGAGATCATGCCTTCGCGGATCCTGTCGGCGCCGGAATATGGGCGCATCCAGTGGCCGCTGAGCCGCGTCGATCTGGACGTCTGGAACCTGGAATACGAATGGCGGCCTGCCGGCAGCCGCTGGCTGGACCTGCGCGCCAACCTGTGGCGTACCGAAACGGTGAGCGATACCTACACGGCCGGCGGCTTCCCGAACTTCGCCGGCAACCCGGAGTGGAACCCGGGCGCCAGCCCGCTCCTGCGCAACACCGCGCTGGCCAACGCCCGCAACGACCGCACCGGCCTGACCCTGAGCAACCGCTTCGCCCTGCATTCCACCCTGGACCTGACCGTCGGCGGCAACTGGCAGTACGAAACGCTGGCCTCCGGCGACGCGTACTTTGGCCGCTCCGACGGCTGGCGCATGTTCCCGCGCGCCGGGCGGCGGCAGGAAGGCGAGGGCTACATGACCCTGGAATGGCGGCCGGCCGACTTCCTCACCCTGAGTGCCGGCGTGCGTTACAGCCGCTATTGGGCCTTCGACGATTTCCTGCAACAGCATCCGGAACTGCTCACCACCAATGCGACTTCCCTGCAGGCGAGCTATCGGGTCAACGAGCTGCCGCCGCGGCCGGCCAGCCTGCAAGGCGAGATCGACAAGCTCGAGGCCAGCCGCGCCTTTTGGGAGAGCATCGGCGAGGGATCGGTGGTCGATGAGTTGCGGCGCAACCTGCTGAAACGATATGAGACACCGGTGGCGGTCGACTACGGCATGGCCTGGAAACCCGATGCGAACGGCAATTACGCCCGGGCCACCAATCCCTGCCTCAATGGCCAGGTGGCGGCCATCCCGGGGCTGCTGCCGATGGTGGTGGGCACGGACAGGACCTGCGTCATCGACAGGGCGTCCCCGCAAGCGGTGGCCGGACGCAACGATCGCCACCGCGGCCACGCCTGGCTACCGGCGTTCTCCGCCACCGTGCGCTTCTCGCCGGCTGCGCGGGCCTACTTCCGTTACAGCGAAGCGGTGCGTTACCCGAGCATGTTCGAAAGCACCATCGCCTTCTCCGGCAGCCTAAACCCGCTGTATCCGCTCAAGCCCGAGCATGCCTACAACTACGAGCTGGGCTACGTGCACAACCTGGCGGGGTTGTTCGGCGATGCCGCCGACGCCGACCTCAAGCTGGACTATTTCGTGCACAAGACGCGCGATGTGATCGAGCGCGATGCCCAATTCCTGTTCGACAACATCGGCAAGCAGACCATCCGCGGCATCGAACTGCAGGCGCGTTTCGACAACCGCCGCTTCTTCACCGACCTAGGAGTCAGCCGCATCCTGGAGAACGAGGTATGCGACGAGAGTTCGGCCATCCAACTGGATCCGAACCTCGGTCGCGTACCGAACTGCGTGCAGGATGGCTTTGTCAGCGGCTACCTGTTGACCCAGGCAACGCCCCGGCTGTCGGTGAACTGGTCGCTGGGAACGCGGCTGTTCGACGAGCGCCTGGAATTGGGCAGCCGTGTCGTGCATTACCGGCGCCATGACAATCCCGACCTGCAGGCCTACCGCGATCATCTGCTGACGGGCCAGGGCAGCATGCTGTGGCAGAACGTGCCTTTCACCTGGGGCAACATCACCACCGTCGATGCCTACGCGCGCTGGCGCATCAACGACCACGCCATCGTCGAATTGGTCGGCACCAACCTGGGCAACCGCTACTACGTCGACCCGGGCACGCGCTCAACGCTGCCGGCCCCTGGGCGCACGCTCAAGCTCGGTCTCACCGCGCGCTTCTGATCACGTGCGCCTGATCACGTGCGCCGCCCTGCGGTGGCGGCCGCAACCGCCCGCCATCCGCCCCGTTCCACCCGTATCCGCAGTCCCCTCAACCGAAGGAGCAATACCATGAAGATGATCTCCCGTTCCGTGCTGGCCGTGGCCGCCACCTTCGCCCTGGCCGGCACCGCGCCGGCGCAGGGCTGGCAAGGCGCGGTGCCCAGTTCGTGGGCCGACTCTCGTGAAGCCGCGGAGGCCAAGGCGCGGGCCCAGGATTGGAAAAGCGTGTTGGCCAGGGCGCGCGCCACTCCCAACGCCAACGCCGATATCGTCGGCGCCAACAGCCCGGCCACGCACAACGAGCTGTACGTCAAGGTCGGCAAATCCGTGGTCAATGCCGGTCCGCACAGAGCCGGCATGGCGGGCATTGGCCTGGGCACGATGTCCAATGGCAAGCCGGTGGACTTCGACGGTCTGGCCAGCTTCTCTTCGCCGACTGCGGTCAAGGGCGTGCGTTCCCTGACCACCGGGATCAGCGGTGCCCCGGGCAGCCATTCGGGCTTTGGCCACTTCAACTTCGTCAAGGTCGGCAGCGGCGATGTGTGGTTCGGCGAATGGTCCAAGGACGGTGCCGCCGGTGGCTTCAACAATCGCCAGGTGTTCTTCAGTGGCGACCGCACGGGCACCACGCTGCCGACCGGCACGGCGACCTATGCGGTGACCGGCTTGAACAAGTTCAACGGCGGCAACGTGCTCAACGGCGTGTTCCAGGCCAACTTCGGCAACGGCAGCCTGATCGGCCGCCTGAGGGGCGGCGACCTCACGCTGGCGGTCAATGCCAACATCAAGAGTGCCGATGCGTCCTTCGCAGGAGCAGCGGTCGCCAATGGCAGCGTGTCCGGCACTACTCAGGGGCAGTTCTTCGGCGCCAACGCTGCTGTGCTGGCGGGTATCGCGACCTTCGCCGGCAATAGCCAGTACGACACCGCCTTCGGCGGCGCCAAGAACTGAGTGAGGCCAGTGCTCCAACCGGGGCCGGGCAGGGACCCGCTGCGCTTCGCCAGTCCCTGCACCCCGTTGGCCATGCCATGACAAAGCGAATTTTTCGTTGCTTCATTTTGCTGGCTGCCACCGGGCAGTCCGCCACCGCGCAGGCGCAGCAGGACGACATGCGCCGCGTACTGGAGCAAAGCGCCGAGCAGCGCCATGAGCAGCAGGACAAGCAACGGCTGCAGCAGGCCGACGCCGAAGGCCCCACGCCGGCCATCGATGACCGGCAACAGCGCGTTGAACGCACGGTCGATGACCTGGGCCAGGCCCTGTACCTGTCCCTGCAGCACCAGCAATGGGAAGTGGCCACGCGTTTGCTCGACGAATACGTGCAACTGGGCGGCCATGATCCGCTGCTACGCCATTACACACGGGGTGCCTTGGCCCGCGCGCACGGCCGCCACCGCCAGGCGGCGGTGGAATTCCAAACCGTGCTGGCCGCCCAGCCCGGCTTCTTGCCCGCACGCCTGGAGCTCGCCCGCGTACTGGCCGAAGACCAGCGCGACCATGAAGCCATCCAGATGTTCACTGCCATCGCCGGTGATATCGATGCCAGCGATCCAAACACCGAAGGCGTACGCACCCGCATACAGAGCTATTTGCAGGCGCTGCAGGCACGCCAGCGCTGGAAGGGCGCCATTGCCGCCGGCCCGGCGTGGAGCGATAACGTCAACCGCAGCTCGGCCAGCCGCACCTGCCTGCTCGGCGACGGTGCGGGCAGCTGCCTGGTCGAGCGCCGGCTGCCGGACCATCTGGCCGCCAGTGGCCTGGACTACGACGGCAACCTCGAGCGCCGCCTGCCGTTGTCTGGCCACCATGGGCTCTATATGCGCGCGGCGGCCTATGGCCAGGTCTGGCGCGGGCACAGTGCCTACAACGAAACCAATGCCAACATGCAGGCGGGCTACAGCTGGCGCAGCGCCAGACAGACCTTCCAGCTCGGACCAAGCTTCGACTATCAGGCCTTGGGCAACCACGCGCTGTATGGCGCGGCCGGTGTGCATGGCGAGTGGTCCTACGCATTGGATGCACGCACGCTGCTGAAGCTGGAGGGCGACTGGAAGCGCCTGCGCTACCGCCAGCGCCCTCTGGCCGATCGCTACGATGGCGACCTACGCGCGCTGTATGCCACCTGGTTCCGCGCACTCGACCCACACTGGACGATGTTTGCCGGCGTGGACGTCACCGACAACGGCGCCACGCTGGATAGCGACGGCTTCCTGCAGCGCGGCCTGCGCCTGGGTGTGACGCGGCAGTGGCGCGGTATCACCGCCACCGTGTTCGCCTCGCTGCGCGAGCGCCGCCATCACGCCTGGGCGCCGCTGCTGGAAGCGCGCCGCCATGAGCGCGAACAAAACCTGATCGCCATCTTGCGCAGCGAGCGTTTGGCCATGGCCGGCCTGGTGCCCAGCCTGAGCCTGCGCTACACGCGCGTGGCCGGCAATGTCGACTGGCTGCATGCCTACGATCGCAGCATGGTCAGCCTGAAATGGGAGCGCCAGTTCTGATGCGGGCGCCGTCTTCCTTCCTTTATTCCGCCAACGCCGGGAGCCTGCCGATGTCCGTGCCATCCGCTGTGATCGTGCCGACCGAAACGATCCGTACCGAACGCCTCAAGGCGGCCACGCGCCAGGCCCATGACCGCCTGGACCACGCCATCATGGCCGCGCGGGCTTTCGATGACCGCCATCGCTTCGCCGGCTTCCTGCGCGTGCAGTATCGTTTCCATCGCGACATCGACGTGCTGTATGCCATGCCTGCCCTTCAGGCCCTGCTCCCGGATCTGCAGCAGCGCTCGCGGCTGGGACGCATCGCCAAGGACCTGGTCGACCTTGGCGCAATGGCGCCGGGCAGCAGCCCGCCCCGATTGGCTGCGGATACGCCGTTGCCGATCGCGTTGGGATGGCTATACGTCGCGGAAGGATCGAACCTCGGCGCCACCGTCCTGTACAAGCTGGCTGCCAGGCTGGGGCTGGACGCGCGCTTCGGTGCGCGCCATCTGGCCGCGCACCCTGATGGCGCCGCGCGGCACTGGCGTGCCTTCACCACCGCGTTGAACGCGTTGGCGCTGGCGCAAGACGAAGAGGCCGGGGTGGTCGCCGGGGCCGAAGCGGCATTTCGCACGGTGAGTAGCTACGTGGCCGAGGAACTGCCGTGAGCGTACCGATGCCCACGCAGCATGATGCCGATGCGGTGGGAGCGCTCGTGCTGACACCGTGGCAGATGTACCTGCAGGCCGATATCGTGGTGAAGACCGTGATGCTCGGTCTGGCGCTGGCATCACTGGCGACATGGACCGTGATGCTGGCCAAGCAATGGGAGCTGGGCCGGCAGCGAGGTCAGGTACGGACGGCCAACGCCGCGTTGTCGCGCGTACGCGACTGGACACAGGCGCTCGCCGAACCCACGTTGCAGCAAGGGCTGGGCGGGCAGTTGCTGCAGGCCGCACGGGAGGAGCAGGCACTGTCGGCCGGATTGCAGCGCAGCGAGGGCATCGAGCAACGGCTGGCCTCGCGGCTGCAGCGCATCGAACTGGCGGCGTCGCGGCGATGGCGGGCGGGTACCGGCGTGCTGGCGACCATCGGCGCGGTGGCCCCCTTCGTCGGCTTGTTCGGCACGGTGTGGGGCATCATGAACAGCTTCGTCGGCATTGCGGTGAGTCGCAGCAGCACGCTGGCGGTGGTGGCGCCGGGCATCGCCGAAGCCTTGCTCGCCACGGCGATGGGCCTGGTCGCGGCGATTCCGGCGGTGATCATCTACAACCATTGCAGCCGGCGCCTCGCCCATCTGCGTGCGGAGCTGGGCGATGCCAGTGCCAGCCTGCAACAACTGGTGTCGCGCGAACTCGATCGACAACGCGGAGCGGCCGACGATGCGGGTGCCTGAGCCGGCTGACGAAGACGACCTGCACGAGCAGCACGAGATCAATGTCACGCCTTTCATCGACGTGATGCTGGTGCTGCTGATTATTTTCATGATGGCCGCGCCTCTGAGCACGCTGGAGATTCCGTTGCAGCTACCGTCCAGCCGCAGCGCCACGCCGCCCGAGCCGGCCCCGCCGCTGCAGCTGTCGCTGGGCACCGATGGGGTGCTGCGGCTGGGGCGCGAGCCCGTGCCGCTGGCCGAGTTGGGTCGCGTGCTCGATGCGCGCGGTGGGCGCGACCCCGAGCGCCCGGTGCTGCTGGCGGCCGATCGCGACGTGGGTTACCCGCAGGTGATTGCCGTGCTGGACCAATTGCGTGCGCATGGTTACTACCGCGTCGGGCTGGTCGTGCAGGAGACCACCGCGCCGTGATCGCCGCGCAGCACCGTCATTGGGCCGGAGCGGCCGGCCTGGCGCTATTGCTGCACGCGCCGGTGCTGTTGCCGTTGTTGTGGTCGCCAGCGGTGCCGCCGGCTCCTGCCCCGGCGGCGGTGCGCATGGTGATGTTGCTGTCGGCCGACGATGTGCAGGCGCCCGCCGCTGCAGCGACGCCTCTGCCGCCCGGCCCCTCGGCGCCGCAAGGCAGCGCCAGCGACCGCATGCAGACACGCCGAACCGAGCCAGCCACGTCGCGTCCGGTGCCACGGCCACAGCCGACACCGCCCCCGCAGCCCCACGAACAGGGGCAGCTCGATGCAGCGGCCGCCGCGGCCGTCGGCGCTGCGGTGCAGGGCGCCGAACAACCCAGCGCGCCGCCGGCCAGCACGGTGCCCGCCGGGCCGAGGGTACAGGCGCCGCAAGACAGCAGTGGCAGCGGCGAGCAAGCGATGGTGCTGTGGCAGATGCAATTGCTCGGCCACCTCGAGCGCCACAAGCGTTACCCCCGGCAAGCCCAACGCCGGCGTGAGCAAGGCGTGGCGCAGGTGCAGTTCGCGGTGGATCGCCAGGGCGGGGTGCGCGATGTCCGCTTGCTCCAGGGCAGTGGCGTCGCGGTGCTGGATGGCGAAGCGCTGGCGGTGATGCAACGTGCCGCGCCGGTGCCGGCACCGCCGGCCGCGCTCGGCGACGCGGTACGGGTAGTGGTGCCGGTGACGTTCTTCCTCGATCGGCGCTGAACCATCCGTCATTGCCGTCGCACCAGTAGTTTTACTGGCGCCAGACCCGATGCTTCGCACTAGTTGGTGCGCGCTGCCGGGGATAGTCTTTGTCCATGGACTTTGCATGAACCACGAGGAGCTGACATTTGCAGCTCCGCGAACACGCCGGAGCACTTCCATGGCCGCCGCGAACAAACCCAACATCATCATGATCATGGCCGACGACGTCGGCATCTGGAACATCGGCGCCTACCACCGCGGCATGATGGGCGGCAGCACGCCGAACATCGACCGGCTCGCGCGCGAAGGCGCGCTGTTCACCGATTACTACGGCCAGCAATCCTGCACGGCGGGGCGCGCAGCCTTCATCACCGGGCAGACGCCCTTCCGCACGGGCCTGCACAAGGTCGGCCTGCCGGCCGCCAAGCAGGGCTTGCAGGATTCCGATCCGACGATCGCCGAGATCCTCAAGCCCCTCGGCTACGCCACCGCGCAGATCGGCAAGAATCATCTCGGCGACCGCAACGAGTACCTGCCCACGGTCCACGGGTTCGACGAGTTCCACGGCATCCTCTACCACCTCAACGCGATGGAAGAGCCTTACGACCCGGAGTATCCGAAGGATGCGAAGTTCCGCGAACGGTTCGGGCCGCGCAACATCGTCCACAGCGTGGCCAGCGACGTCGACGACCCCAGCGAGGACCCGCGCTGGGGCCGGGTGGGCAAGCAGAAGATCACCGATGCCGGGCCGCTGCCGCCGCACCCGGGCATGGACCCGGCTGCCAAGGTCAGCATGGAGGACATCGACGCGGACCTGGTGAAGCGCTCCTGCGATTTCATCGACCGCTCGGCCAAGGCGGGCAAGCCGTTCTTCCTGTGGCACAACTCCACCCGCTGCCACTCCTGGACCCACCTGTCCGAAAAATGGGATGGCAAGACCGGCTACGGCCTGTTCGCCGATGCGATGGCCGAGCTGGACTGGATCGTCGGCGAGCTGCTCGCCAAGCTGGACGAGCTGGGCATCGCCGACAATACCGCCGTGCTGTTCACCAGCGACAACGGCGCGGAAATCTTCAGCTGGCCCGATGGCGGCAACCATCCGTTCCGCGGCGAGAAGGGCACGGTGTACGAGGGCGGCTTCCGCGTGCCGATGCTGGCCAGATGGCCGGGCGTCATCAGGCCGGGCGTGATCATCAACGAGATCATGGCGGCCGAGGACTGGATGCCCACGTTGGTGGCCGCCGCGGGCGAGCCGGCGCTGAAGGACAAACTGCTCACCGGCTACCAGGCCGGAGAAAAGACCTTCAAGAACCATCTCGACGGCTACAACTTCAAGCCCTTCTTCGAGGGCAAGGCCAGCGAGAGCCCGCGCCACGAGTTCTTCTACTTCAGCGACAACGCCGACCTCATGGCGGTGCGCTACAACCAGTGGAAGATCACCTTCAAGACCATCGTCGGCAACCTCTTCTCCGGCAAGGAGGATTCGACCAACGTGCCCTTGGTAACCAACCTGCGGGTGGACCCGTGGGAACGCTACCAGACCGAATCGACGTCCTACGGCCAATGGTGGGGCGAGAAGCTGTGGGTGATGATGCCGGCGACCGGCATCGTCGGGCAGTTCCTGGCCACCTTCAAGGACTACCCGCCGAGCCAGGTGTCCGGCTCGCTCAGCGTGGACAAGGCACTACAGGCGTTGGAGGAGGGCGGCAGGAAGAACTGATCGGCGAAGCGTTCCTCGAAGCGGGCGCGGTCGGCCGGAGGGATTCCGGCCGGCGGCTTTCGGGGGCGCCGCGATCGCGGCGGGCTAGAATCCAGGCAAGGCCCCATGCCCAAGGACGACCATGACCGACCCGTACAACACTTCCTCCGTTCGCCCCGCCGCCGCGCCGCTGACCGACGCCATGGTCACCACCGCGCTCGAATTGCCTGGCTACCGCATCACCCGCAACATCGGGCTGGTGCGTGGCATCACGGTGCGGTCGCGCTCCATCGTCGGCAACTTCCTCGGTGGCTTGCAGACCTTGTTCGGCGGCAATATCACCATCTACACCGAACTGTGCGAGCAGGCGCGCCAGGAAACCTACAGGGACATGGTGCAGCACGCCCGTCTGCTGGGGGCCAACGCGATCATCGCGGTTCGCTATGACGCGACCGAGTTGATGTCGGGATTGACCGAAGTGTTGTGCTACGGCACCGCGGTGGTGGTCGAACCGCCGCGATGAGGCGTGGTTTCCGGGCATGCCGAGCACCCAGGCGATAGCCGCAGGCCGGCGCGTGCCGCGTCGTAAGGCGCGTCGGGGAGACTGAGCTCCAGTCCCTTCACACCCCCCGCTACCCCGAAGCGCATGATGAACGGAGCACGGCCTCCAGGCCGTCCAGGTGATCATTCATGCCTCTCTACTGGAGAGCGATTCGTTCCAGTGTCAGGCTGCGGGTACAACGATGGCGTTTGCGGCGAAGGCGCGGTGGCCACCCGGCTGCCCGGCTCGCCGATCGGGAACCCTTGCGAGCCGCACTGTTCAGTGCCGAGCAAATGGCGCTGCACGGGCGGGCTTTGGCGGCCACGCACCGCATCAGCGCCGGACCTTCGAATGCGCGGCTGCTGCTGCAGCTGAAGAAGAACGAGGCCTTGCTCGATGCGGCGGCGGCGACGCTGGCGCGCATGGCGCAGGACGAGGTGCGGATCAACCCGGCCGGCGAGTGGTTGCTGGACAACTACTACCTGGTCGAGGAGCAGATGCGGATGGCGCGCCGCCATTTGCCGGCCGGCTACAGCCGCGAACTGCCCAACCTCGAGCGCGGCCCGTCGGCGGGCCTGCCACGGGTGTATGACCTGGCCAGCGAGGCGATCGCCCATAGCGATGGCCGCATCGATGCGGCGGTGCTCAGCCGTTTCGTGGCCGCCTACCAGACGATCACGCCGCTCACGCTCGGTGAGCTGTGGGCCATTCCGATCATGTTGCGCCTGGCGCTCATCGACAACCTGCGGCGCATGGCGGTGCAGGTGATGCGCGAGGTCGAGCACCACCGCCTGGCGGGCGCTTGGGTGCGGCGGCTCAACCGCACTGCGGCCGCGAGCCCCAAGGACGTGGTGCTGGTGGTGGCGGACATGGCGCGCTCGGACCCGCCGCTGTCCGGTGCGTTCGTGGCCGAGCTCACGCGCGGCCTGCAGGGGCGCGGCGCGGTGCTGGCGATGCCTTCGGCCTGGATCGAACAATGGGTGGCGGAGGGTGGCGAGAGCGTCGAAGGCTTGATCCATGCCGAAAGCCAGCGCCAGGCGGCGACCCAGGTGTCGATCAGCAACAGCATCGGCAGCCTGCGCTTCCTCGACCACATGGACTGGCGCGAATTCGTCGAGACCATGAGCGTGGTCGAGCGCACGCTGCGGCAGGATCCGGCAGGCGTCTATGCGCGGATGGATTTCGGCACCCGCGACCATTACCGGCATGTGATCGAACGGCTGGCGCGGCGCGGCGGCGTGGGCGAAGTGCGGGTGGCGGCGTTGGTGCTGGGGCTGGCGCAAGACGCAGCCAGCCGCGACGCCTCCGCCCAGGGTGCGGACGCGCACGTCGGCTATTACCTGGTGGACGACGGCCGGGTGCGGGCACAGGCGCGGGTCAGCGAAGAGATATCGGTCACCCGGCCGCGGCGCATCCACTTCACGCCGCTGCGCACGCCGCTGTGGCGCTACTTGTTGCCCGGAGCGCTGGTGGCGGTGGCTTTCAGCTTGGCGCTGTTGTGGCCGCTGCATCGCGCCGCGCTGCCGGCCGCGTTGCTGTGGCCGCTGGCCGCGCTGGCATTGCTGGCCTTCAGCGAACTCGGGGTCGCGCTGGTCAACTGGGTGGTGACCTCGCGCGTGCCGCCACGCGCGTTGCCGCGCATGGACCTGTCGGCCGGCATCCCGCCGGATTGCCGCACGCTGGTGGTGATTCCCAGCCTGCTCGGCAGCACAGGCGATGCCGACGCCCTGGCCGAGGCACTGGAGGTGCGGTTCCTGGCCAATCGCGACGAGCACCTGCATTTCGCCCTGCTCACCGATTTCCTCGATGCGCCGCAGCAGACCATGCCCGGCGATGCCGCCGTACTGGCGCAGGCCGTGCGGAACATCGAGCTGTTGAACCTGCGCTATGCGCCCGAGCACGGCGACCGCTTCTTCCTGCTGCATCGCCCGCGCGCATGGAACCCCGGCGAGCACTGCTGGATGGGCATCGAGCGCAAGCGTGGCAAGCTGGCGGCGCTGAACCGATTGCTGCGCAGCGAGCATCCCGGCGAGCCCGGGGCTGCCGACTTCGCCTGCGTCACCGGCATGACCGCGGTGCTGGCCAACGTGCGCTACGTGATCACGCTGGACAGCGATACCCAGTTGCCGCGCGATGCGGCGCGCAAGTGCGTGGCGGCGATGGCGCATCCGCTGAACCAGCCGCGCATGGATGCGCAGCGGCGCCGGATCCATCGCGGCTACGGCATCCTGCAACCCGGCATCGGCAGCAGCATGAGCGGCGACGAGGAGTCGCGCTATGCGCGGATGTTCGGCAGCGAGCCGGGAATCGATCCCTACAGCGGCACGGTGTCGGACGTGTACCAGGACCTGTTCGCCGAAGGCTCGTTCATCGGCAAGGGCATCTACGAGGTCGATGCCTTCGAGGCGGTGCTGGCCAACCGCTTTCCGGACAACCGCATCCTCAGCCACGATCTGCTGGAAGGCTGCTACGCGCGCGCGGGCCTGATCAGCGACGTGCAACTGTTCGAGAACCACCCGGCGCGCTATCTGAGCGATGCGCGCCGGCGTTCGCGCTGGATCCGCGGCGATTGGCAGCTGTGGCCGTGGCTGTTGCCGTGGGTGCCTTTGGCCGACGGGCGCTACGAGCGCAATCCGCTGTCGTGGCTCTCGCGCGGCAAGCTGCTCGACAACCTGCGCCGCAGCCTGGTACCGCCGGCGATGGTCGTGCTGTTCGTGGCTGGCTGGTGGCTGTCGCCGCAGCCCCTGGCGTGGACGCTGTGGTTGTTGTCGCTGTGGGGGGTGCCGGTGCTGTTGCCTGCCGTGTACGCGGTCCTGCATCCGCCGGAGGATTCCACGTGGGCATTGCACCTGCGCCAGGTCGGCGGCAGCATGGCTCGCCAGTTGCAGCGCGCGGCGGTGAGCGTGGCCTGCCTGCCGTTCGAAGCGGCCTTCAGCCTGTCGGCCATCGGCCGCACGTTGTGGCGCACGCTGCTCAGCAGGCGCCACCTGCTGCAATGGAATCCTTCCAGCGAAGTGGAACGGGCATTGCGTGCCGGGCGCCACGCCGAATGGCGGGCGATGGCGATCGCGCCGCTGCTCGCGCTGGGCGTGACGCTGGCCTTGCTCCGCGTGGCCCCCGCGGCCCTGTGGGTGGCGGCGCCGTTGCTGCTGGGTTGGGCAGCCTCGCCCTGGCTGATGGCGTGGCTGGGCCAGCCGCCACCGCATCGGGGCGCCGAACTGGCGCCGGCCCAGTTGGCCTTCCTCGGCCGCCTGGCGCGCCAGACCTGGGACTTCTTCGCCACCCACTTCACCGAGGACGACCACTGGCTGCCGCCGGACAACCTGCAGGAATATCCCTCGGTCATCGTCGCCCACCGTACTTCGCCGACCAATATCGGCCTGTCGCTGCTGGCCAACCTGGCGGCTTACGACCTGGGCTACCTGCCGGCCGGCGAGGTGGTCGAACGCTGCCGCAAGACCTTGGGCACGCTGGAATCGTTGCCGCGCTATCGCGGCCACTTCCTCAACTGGTACGACACGCAGACATTGCAGCCCTTGCCGCCGCGTTATGTCTCCACCGTGGACAGCGGCAACCTGGCCGGTCATCTGCTGACGCTGCGGCAGGGCCTGTTGGCCATGATCGACGCACCGGTGCTCGCACCGCGCCTGTTCGACGGCCTCACCGATACCTTCGGTGTCCTGCAGCAGGCCGCGGCGGGGCAGGCATTGCTGGCGGCGCCCTGTGCGGCGTTTGGCGAGCGGCTGGCCGCCCTGCGCCAGCAACCGCAACGTGCGCTGGCGGAGATCGACCGCGCATTGTCCGGGCTGTGCAGTAGCGCCGAGGCGATCGTCGCCGTGGCGGCCGGTGGTGGCGAGCCGTTGCGCTGTGCGCTGGCCCTGCTGCATGACTGCGGTGCCGCCCAGGCCGAATTGCAGCGCTGGTTGTCGGCGCCGGCGAGCGACGAGGCCGCCGCGATCCCCACGTTGCGCCAACTGCGCCGCCAGGACGCCGACCTGGCGCTGCAGGCCCGCGCCGGCGAGCGCATTCTGCAGATGGAACGGATGGCGCACCTGGCCGGGCAGATGGCGCTGATGGAATACGACTTCCTCTACGACCGCGCCCGCCACCTGCTGGCGATCGGCTACAACGTCGACGAGCGGCGCCTGGACGCCAGCCAGTACGACCTGCTCGCCTCCGAAGCGCGGCTGTGCAACTTCGTTGCCATTGCCCAGGGCCAGCTGCCGCAGGAAAGCTGGTTCGCGCTGGGCCGGATGATGACCGAGGTGGACGGCGCCGTAGCCCTGCTGTCGTGGAGCGGCTCGATATTCGAGTACCTGATGCCGCAGCTGGTGATGCCGAGCTACCCGGACACCCTGCTCGACCGCACCGCCCAGCAGGTAGTGCGCGCGCAGGTCGACTACGGCGCCCGCCGCAGCGTGCCCTGGGGCGTGTCCGAGTCCGGCTACAACGCCGTCGATGCGCGGTTGAACTACCAGTACCGCGCCTTCGGCGTGCCCGGATTGGGCCTCAAGCGCGGCCTGGCGCTGGACCTGGTGATCGCACCCTACGCCAGCGCGATGGCGCTGATGGTGGCGCCGGTGCCGGCCTGCGAAAACCTGCAGCTGCTCAGCGGCCTTGGCTTCGGCGGGCGCTTCGGCCTGTATGAGGCGATCGACTACACGCCGGCGCGCGTGCCGCGCGGCCAGGCTCATGTACTGGTGCGCTCGTTCATGTCGCATCACCAGGGCATGGCGCTGCTGGCGATGGACTATCTGCTGTGCGACCAGCCGATGCAGCGGCGCTTCGTCGCCGATCCGCAGGTCCAGGCCACGCTGCTGTTGCTGCAGGAACGCGTGCCGCGCACCGGCGTGTTCCATCCGCACCCGGTCGAGAGCGCGGGCGGGCGCAACACCTCGACCGATGCCGAGACGCCGCTGCGGGTGATCCGCGACCCCGACCGCAACCGGCCGGGCGTGCAACTGCTGTCCAATGGCCGCTACCACGGCATGCTCAGCAGCGCCGGCGGCGGCTACAGCCGCCAGCGCGACATGGCGGTCACCCGCTGGCGCGAGGACAGCACGCGCGACCATTGGGGCGCGTTCTGCTACCTGCGCGATGTCGGCAGCGGCGAGGTGTGGTCGGCCACGCACCAGCCTACCTGCGTGGAAGTGGAGAGCTACGAGGCGATCTTCTCCGACGCCAAGGCCGAATTCCGCGGCCGCCACCAGGGCTACGACACCCACCTGGAAATCGCCATCTCGGCCGAAGACGACGTCGAACTGCGCCGCCTGCGCATCACCAACCGCTCGCGCCAGCGCCGGGTGATCGAGGTCACCACCTACGCCGAAGTGGTGCTGGCGCCGGCACTGGCCGACGAAATGCACCCGGCGTTCGGCAACCTGTTCGTGCAGAGCGAGATCCTGGCCGACAAGCAGGCGCTGCTGTGCACGCGGCGCGCTCGCTCGCACGAGGAAACCGCGCCGTGGATGCTGCATCTGGTCGCGGTACACGACGCCGACATCAGTGCGATTTCCTACGAAACCGACCGCGCGCGCTTCCTCGGCCGCGGCCGCAGTGCGCGGCGGCCGCAGGCGCTGGTGGCGAGCGAGGCGTTGTCCGGCACCGCCGGTTCGGTACTCGACCCGATCGTGGCGATCCGCTGCCGCATCGAGCTGGCGCCCGAGCAGCGGGCGCAGATCGACATGGTCTACGGTGTCGGCGCGCAGCGCGAGGCATGCACGGCGCTGGTCGACAAATACCGCGACCGGCGCCTGGCCGACCGCGTGTTCGACCTGGCCCTGACCCACAGCCAGGTGGTGCGGCGGCAGATCAATGCCTCGCAGACCGATGCGCTGCTATACGAGCGCCTGGCCGGACTGGTGCTGTACACCCACCCGCTGCTGCGCGCCGAACCGGAACTGCTGGCCCGCAACCGCCGCGGCCAGCCGGGGTTGTGGGGCCATGCGATCTCCGGCGACCTGCCGATCGTGCTGCTGCGCGTCTCCGACAGCGACAACATCGAGCTGGTGCGGCAAATGGTGCAGGCGCACGCCTATTGGCGGCTGAAGGGCCTGCGCGTGGACCTGGTGATCTGGAACGAGAGCCAGGCCGGCTACCGGCAACAGTTGCAGGACCAGATCGTGGGCATGGTGTCCTCCGATCCGGAGTCCAACGTGCTCGACCGCCCCGGCGGCATCTTCGTGCGCCCGGCCGAACACATGTCCGACGAGGACCGTGTCCTGCTGCAGGCGGTAGCGCGCGCCATCATCAGCGACCAGCACGGCAGTCTTGCCGCGCAACTCGAGCGTTATCCGGCGCTGGAACGGGCGTTGCCGCCGCCGCTGTCGGCCGCGGCGCCGTACGAGGAGGCGGTGCCATCCCTGCTGCGGCGCGAGCCGGAGGTGCCGGCGGACGAAGCCATGGCCTGGCCCGGCGTCGACCCGGGCATCCTGTTCGACAACGGCACCGGTGCCTTCGCCGCCGATGGCCGCGAATATGTCATCGAGCAGGACGAAGGCCGCCGGACACCGGCGCCGTGGTCGAACGTCATCGCCAACGCGCAGTTCGGCTGCGTGCTCAGCGAGAGCGCCTGTGGCTACACCTGGCTGGAGAATGCCCACGAATTCCGGCTGACGCCCTGGCACAACGATCCGGTCACCGACAGCGCTGGCGAGGCCTTCTACCTGCGCGACGAGGACAGTGGCGCGGTGTGGTCGCCGAGCGCGCTGCCGTGCCGTGGCCAGGGTGTCTACCGGACCCGCCACGGCTTCGGCTACAGCGTGTACGAGCATGTCGAGGACGGCATCGCCAGCGAGCTGTGGGTGTACGTGGACCTGGAGCAGCCGGTGAAGTATTCGTTGCTGCGCGTGCGCAACCTGTCCGGACGGCCGCGCCGGCTCAGCGCGACCGGCTATGTCGAATGGGTGCTGGGCGACATCCGTGCGCGCTCGCGCATGCATGTGGTCAGCGAGGTCGACGCCGCCAGCGGCGTGCTGACCGCGCGCAATCCCTACAACAGCGAGTTCGCCGGCCGCGTGGCCTTCTTCGATGTCGATGCGGACACGCGCAGCCATACCGCGGACCGCGGCGAATTCCTGGGCCGCAACGGCCACCCCGAAGCACCGGCGGCGCTGCTGCGGGAAAGGTTGTCCGGCCGCAGCGGCGCGGGCCTGGACCCGTGTGCTGCCTTGCAGATACCCATTGCGCTCGCGGCCGGGGAGGCATTCGAGACGGTGTTCCGGCTGGGCGCGGCGCAGGGTGGCGAGCAGGCCGCGCAATTGGCCGCCGACACCCGCGGTCTCGCCCACGCGCAGCGCGCCCTGGCGGCGGTGCGCGAACATTGGGACACCACGCTCGGTAGCGTGCAGGTCACTACGCCGGACCCGGCGGTGGACCTGCTCGCCAACGGCTGGTTGCTGTACCAGACTTTGGCCAGCCGCTACCTGGGCCGCAGTGGCTACTACCAGTCCGGCGGCGCGTTCGGCTTTCGCGACCAGCTGCAGGACGCGATGGCGCTGGTCCATGCGCAACCGGCGTTGAGCCGCGCGCACCTGCTGCTGAGCGCCGGCCACCAGTTCGTGCAGGGCGACGTGCTGCACTGGTGGCACCCGCCGCAAGGACGCGGCGTGCGCACGCAATGCTCGGACGACTACCTGTGGCTGCCGGTGGCTGCATGCCGCTACGTCACCGTCAGCGGCGATCACGGCGTGCTCGATGAGGTCGTTGGCTACCTCGACGGCCGGCCGCTCAATCACGACGAAGAGTCGTACTACGACCTGCCGCGCGACGCAGGCACATCGGCCTCGCTGTACGAGCATTGCGTACTGGCCTTGCGCCGCGGTTGCGAGCGGGTGGGCGAGCGCGGCCTGCCGTTGATGGGCAGTGGCGACTGGAACGACGGCCTCAACCGGGTCGGGATCGGCGGCCGCGGCGAGAGCGTGTGGCTCGGCTTCTTCCTCTGCGACGCCCTGCGCCGCTTCGCGCCACTGGCGTTGGCGCGCGGCGATGGCGATTTCGTCGGTTTCTGCGCGGCCCAGTCGCAACTGCTGCAGGACAACCTGCAGCGCCACGCCTGGGACGGGCAGTGGTACCGCCGCGCCTGGTTCGACGATGGCTCGCCGCTAGGGGCCAGCGACAACAGCGAGTGCCGCATCGACTCCATCGCGCAGAGCTGGTCGGTGCTGTCGGGTGCGGGCGGCGAGTTGCGCAGCCCGCAAGCGATGGACTCGCTTTACCAACACCTGGTCAAGCCGGAGGCCGGTGTCGTGCAACTGCTCGACCCGCCGTTCGACCGCACACCGCGCGATCCCGGCTACATTCGCGGCTACGTGCCCGGCGTGCGCGAGAACGGCGGCCAATACACCCACGCGGCCGTATGGGCGGCGATGGCCTTCGCCGAGTTGGGCGACCGCCGCCGCGCCTGGGAGCTGGCCGACCTGATCAACCCGATCCATCACGCCCGCGATGCCGAGGCGGTCGAGCGCTACAAGGTGGAACCCTACGTGCTGGCCGCCGATGTCTACGCCGTGGCCCCGCACCAGGGGCGCGGCGGCTGGACCTGGTACACCGGCTCGGCTGGCTGGATGTATCGCCTGCTCACCGAATCGCTGTTGGGCCTGCATCGCGAAGGCGAGTGGCTGTCGCTGCGGCCGTGCATCCCGGCGGGCTGGGAGGGCTACCGGATGCGCTACCGCTATGGCGGCAGCCTCTACGCGATCGAAGTCTTGCAGCAGGACGCCGGGCCGGCGCGGCTGCAACTGGACGGCGCCTGGCTGCCCGACCTGCGCTGCCCCTTACGCGACGACGACACCGCGCATGTTCTCGTACTGCATTGGCCGAGGGCATTGGCATGACCACGCGCATCGAACTGGATCGGGAACTGGACCATCTGGAATGCATGTTGCCGCCGTGGCTGGAGAAGCTGCAGCACGGCAGCCAGTTGTGGCCGCAACTGGACGTGCTGATCAAGGAAATCGTCCACCACAGCGGACCGGCGGACCTGCCGCACGTGCGCTACCGCTTGGCGCGGATGATCCGGGCGAACCGGGAGCAGTTCGACCGGTGGTTCTGAACCGGCCGGGTTCCGGCCCCTGCGGGCCGGAACCGTCCTCGCCCTTCCTCAGCGCACGAAGGCGATCCGCTCCATCCGCGCGTTCTTGGCCGCAGCGAGCACCTTCGCCGTCGTTTGATATTCGGACGCCGGATCGGCGCTGATCCGCAGCTCCGGCATCGTCCCTTGCGACAGCCGCACGGCATCGGCCAGGCGATCCTGCAGCTCGCCGACGGCCATGGGTTCACCGTCCCAGCTCAATTGGTTGCCCGCATCCACGCGCAGCAGGATGGGCTCGGGTGGCGGCAGCGGTTTGGCGATGGGCGGTACGTGCTGCGGCAGGCCGACGGTGATGGGCCGGGCGACCATCGGCGCGGTGACGATGAAGATGATCAGCAGCACCAGCATCACGTCCACCAAGGGGGTGACGTTGATGTCGGCCAAGGGGGTGGAACGGCCAGCGGCGGCGAATGCCATGCGTCTGCTCCGTGACGGGGCGGCGTGCCCCCGGCCCAGACGCTACGCCGCCCCGGACAAGGGCGGCAGAGGGGCGACGGCGGGTATTCAGCTTTGGTTTCGTTCCTCCCCGGGGCGCCGTTGCGGTGATTATCCGTCCAATCACCGCAAAACACGCGGTGATTGAGCTTGCGGCGAATCGCCTCCATAATCACCGCACAATGAGCGGTGAAAAGCGCTACCTCTGGCAACGCAACGACTGGCCGGCCTGGCAGTACGACCTATCGGCCCTGGCCGAACCCCTGGCGGCGGTCAGCCGGGCCCAGGGCCTGCTGCTTGGCCGGCTGGCCGACATCGGCATGCCGTTGCGCGGATTGGCCAGCCTGGTCGCGCTTACCGAGGACGTGGTCAAGACCAGCGCCATCGAAGGTGAGGTATTGAACGTGGCCTCGGTGCGCTCATCGATGGCGCGCCGCCTCGGCGTGGAGACGGCCGCCATGGCGCCGCTCGACCGGCACGTGGAGGGCATGGTCGACATGGTGCTCGACGCCACGGCGAACGCCGCGCAGCCGCTTACCGTTGAGCGCTTGTTCGGGTGGCACGCCGCGCTGTTTCCCACCGGCTACTCTGGCCTGAGCCGGCTCAAGGTGGCCGCCTTGCGCGACGATGCGAGCGGGCCGATGCAGGTCGTCTCCGGTCCGCTTGGACGCCAGCGTGTCCACTATGAGGCGCCGCCGGCGGCAAGGCTCGACGGCGAGCTGGCCGCCTTCCTGCACTGGCTTGACCACAACCATGACGACCCCGCTTTGTTGAAGGCCGGGCTGGGCCACCTCTGGTTCGTCACCCTGCATCCGTTCGACGATGGCAATGGCCGCATCGCGCGCGCCGTGGGGGACCTGCTGCTGGTACGTGCCGATGGCAGCCCGCAGCGCTTCTACAGCTTGTCGGCGCAGATACAGCGTGAGCGCAACGCCTATTACGACGTGCTGGAACGCACGCAGAAAGGCCATTTCGACGTGACCGCATGGCTGGCCTGGTTCCTCAGGGCATTGCTGCGCGCGGTCGAAGATGCGCACCACAGCCTGGACCAGGTGCTGGCAAAGTCGCGCTTCTGGCGCAGCACGGCAGCCGTGCCGATGAACGCGCGGCAGATCAAGGTGCTCAACCGCCTGCTCGACGGTTTCGAAGGCAAACTGACGACACGCAAGTGGGCCGCGCTGGCGAAGTGCTCCGCCGATACCGCCCTGCGGGACATCACCGAGCTGGTGGAGCGCGGTGTGCTGCAACGGTCCGAGGCCGGCGGCCGCAGCACGAGTTACGGGATTCGCGTGCACGACCACTGAGATGCCGTGGCGCTGCGGCACCCGGATCGGCCCTATGATGAGGGAGAACCCGCGGCGTTCGCCGCGACGCTGCTGGCCCGTTGCCGTGAAGCCGGCCTGTGCCTGCAGGCCTGGGCGATGCGAGGAAGACCCGACATGGCGATCTGCAGGCGTGCGCTGGGGATAGGGATGGGCGGGCTGCTGCTCGCCGGCGCCGTCCACGCGGCCCCCCGGCCGCCGCCGGTGACACCGGTCGAGCGCGAAGCGGTGATCGCGCAACTCGGCACGCGCCTGGCGCAGGAATACATCGCCCCGGCAGCCGCCGCGCCGATGCTGCAGGCGCTGCGCGACAACGACCGTGATGGCGATTACGCCGCCCTGCGCGATGGCCAGGCCTTTGCCGATCGCCTGACCGCCGACCTGCGCCAGGTTGCCCACGACAAGCACCTGTGGATCGGCTTCCGTCCCGACGGCGCGCGCGACGAGCCCGCCGAGGGTCCATCGCCTGCCGAGCTCGAGCAATGGCGGCCGCAGATTGCCCGCGACAATTTCGCCTTCGACAAGGTCGAGCGCCTGCCCGGCAATATCGGCTACGTGAAGTTCCGGATCTTCGCCTATCCCGCGCTGGCCGAAGAAACTGCCAGCGCGGCGATGACGTTCGTGGCGCATACCGACGCACTGATCATCGACCTGCGCGACAACCTGGGCGGCGATCCGGCGATGGTGGCCTTCCTCGCCAGCTATCTGTTCGACCAGCCGGTGCAGCTCAACGACATCCGCGAGCGCCGCGATAGCCGCGCGCGCCAATACTGGACGCAAGCGCAGGTGCCCGGGGCGCGGTATGGCGGCAGCAAGCCGGTCTTCGTACTGACCTCGCCGGTGACCTTCTCCGCGGCGGAGGACTTCACCTATGCCTTGCAGGCACGAAAGCGGGCCACGATCGTCGGCGAGCGTACCGGCGGCGGTGCGCGGCCGGCGCGCGAGTTCCGGATCGGCGCGCGCTTCACCGCCTCGATTCCTTACGCCGAGTCGATCAGCCCGGTGACGGGCAAGAACTGGGAAGGCGAGGGCATCACGCCGGAAGTGCCCGTCGCGCAGGCGCAGGCGCTGGATGCGGCCTACCGCCTGGCGCTGGGCGAGTTGGTCCGCGGCCAGGCCGATCCTGCGCGCGTGCAGGAATGGCAACAGCTATTGGAGCAGTCGCCGGCACGCTGACCGCCGGCACCTGCGTCAGCGTTGCGCGATGCCGGCGAGCGCCCCTTCATGCGCCACGCGCAGTTTGGCACTCATGCGGTAAGTGAACACCGTGCCTTCCGCCTCGTTGGAGCGCACCGACAGCGTGCCGCCGTGGGCCTTGGCGATTTCCGAAGCGATGTACAGGCCCAGCCCCAGGCCCGGGCGCGGTTCGTTGCCGATGGCACGGGTGAAGGGATTGAACAACTTGTCCAGGCGTTCGGCGGGAATGACGCCGCCGTTGCGCACGATCAATTCGAAGCTGTCGTCGTCGCCGCGCACGCTAAGCCGGATAGGCACCTCGCGCGCGCCATGTTCGGCAGCATTGCCGAGCAGGTTCGCCAGCAGCTGCGCCATGCGCTTGCGATCGCAGACAATGTCGGTCTCGATGGCGATGTCCACCTCGATATCGTGCCGGCCGCTCGTCGCTTCGACCTCATGCACGACCTGCATGAGCTCCTCGGCCAAGGCTTCGTCCGCGTGCAGCGCCACGGGAATGCCGCCACCCAGGCGCCCGCGGGCGAAATCGAGCACGTCGTGCACCAGGCCGTCGATGCGGCCCAGGCTCTTGCCCATGTGGCCGAGCAGGCGCCGTCCGCGGTCGGTACTCACTTCCGTTTCCAGCAGCTCGGTGCCCAGGCGAATCGCCTGCAGCGGGCTGCGAATGTCATGGCCAAGCACGGCGATGAACTGGTCGCGCAGTTCGGCCGTGTCCTGCGCATCGCTTAGGTCCAGCGCGGACTGGTTGAGCCGCTCCTCGCTGGCCAGGTAGTTGCCGATCAGCTCGGCGAACAATTCCATGGTCCGCAGGACGTGCGTCTCGTCGAACCTGGCCGGCGCCGAATCGATGGCGCACAGGGTGCCGAAGAAACTGCCGTTGGGGCGGTAGATCGGCACCGAGACATAGCTCTCCAACCCGTAGATGCGCGGCGTGTGGTGCTGCGAATACACCGGGTGCCGGCTGGCGTGCTCGAAGATGACCGGCTTGAGCGATTGCCGGATGTCGTTGCAGATCGTCGTTTCCAACACGAGCTGGCCACCCGCCTTGAGGCCGAAGCCAAGTTCGTCGTAGGTGGCGCAGGCGGTCCAGGTGGACTCGGTGACGCGCGCGACGGCGGCGAAGCGCAAGCCGGTGATATGCGCCACGGTCTCCAGGATGCGCGGCACGGCGGCGATGCGGCCGATCGAGGCAATATCCTCGAGGACGGCGCGGTCCAGTGTCGGCTGCATCGGTTCCCTCATTCCCTTGGGTCTTGCCCCAGCGACTCGGTTCGACGCCGATCGTCGAAAGCAGGCATCTTGAGGGGGGCATCCTAGCACCCGCGGGGCGGGCCGCTCCGTGCCAGGCCCGGCCCCGGGCGGGCCGAACCTGAAGCAGCAGGCCATCGCGCCATTGCGCTACCAACGAAGAATGATCGCAGGGCGCGGGGTGCCGCATAAAGAGGGTCCGGCCGGGATGCCTTGGCGACCCCGCGACTCCCTCCCCACCGGCTCAGCCCGAGGCCAGTCGCCGCGCGACCGCCTTGAGGTCTGCAAGCAACAGGGCGCGCGTCGCCGCCCGTTCCGGTTCGCGCATGCGCAACACCGCTGACGGGTGCCAGCTGGCGATGGCGTCGGTGCGTGCGTCGAGTGGACGCCACTGGCCGCGTTCGGCGGTAAGCCGAAAGCCGTTTCCGAACAGCGTCTGCGCCGCCATGGCGCCGAGCGCCAGCACGATGCGTGGGCGAATCCGCAGCAACTCGGCGGCCAGCCAGGGCCGGCACGCCGCCTGCTCGGTCGCGTTCGCTCGTTGGTGCAGGCGGCGTTTGCCGCGTTGGGCGAACTTGAAGTGCTTGACCGTATTGGTCAGGTAGGCGGCGGCCGGATCGAGTCCGGCCTCTTCCATCAGCGCTCGCAGCAGTTTGCCGGCCGGTCCGACGAACGGCCGGCCGGCCAGGTCTTCCTGGTCGCCGGGTTGTTCGCCCACGACCACCCACTGCGCCCGCGCCGGCCCGGCGCCGAACACCGTTTGCGTGGCGGGGCGCCAGAGCGCGCAGCGCCGGCACTCGCGCGCCTGCGCGCGCAGCGCGCTCAGGCTGCCCGCCGGGATATCGTCGACAGGCTTGGCGAGCGGTGGCGGGGCAGTCGGGCGCGGCATGCGACAGGCAGGAATGGCGATCGAATGCGCAAGCCTAGAACCGCCTTCGCCATGGCCGCGTGAGGCTGCGCCCCGCGCTATGGGCCAAGGAATGCGAAGCGCGGACGGCGCTCGCCTTGGACTTCGACTTCCTCCACGAACATCGCCCACGGCCTCACCCACATGCCACCCTCGCCATAGCGCGGGCGGTAGACGACCATGGGCGAGCGCGTCTCGCTGCAACGCGCCAGGCCGATCACCTCGTATTCGCCGCCCTTGAAATGGCGGTAGCGGCCCGTGGGCAACGCGGGCAGGGCGGGGAGATCGGCCATGGGAAGTCTCCGGCAACAGGGCGGGCAGCCATCATAGGACAGCGCCGGGCGGCACCCTGCCCCTGCCGGCCGGGCGCTACTTGACCATGTTGCGTACCGGTGCGGCCCCCGCGTTCGCCACCACCGAGGCGATGCCGCGCTCGCACGAGGCGGCGCGCCGGTAGGTTTCGCTGGTGCCCACGATTTCACCGTTGCGTGCCACCAGGTTGAACATGGGCTCGCCGTTGCGTGCCATCTTGCGGACGACGCCGTTGTCCCGCTGCACGCTGGCACGCACCGCCTCGATGCCTTTCAACGCGCTGGCCGCGGTGGTATAGCGTTCGCTGGCCAGGATGATGCGGTGGTTGGCCGCGCACAGTGCGAAATGGAACTGGTTGCCGGAGCGCATCAACTTGAAGTAAGCCTTCATCCGCAACTTCCTCTTCTTTCCCGGGTGTGGAACGCGCATGGTTGCCGTGAAGCCGGCCCCGGGACCATTCGATCCTTCGCAGCAGGCGGCGGGTTGCCCGTATGGCTGACAGCGGCTTCACCGAAAGGCCGCATTGACGCTACCGCACCAGGGCGCGAGCATGCGAACTCCAGATTCCGGGGCCGACCATGCTGCAGTGCATTCCCTACCACGGCCCCACGGCCTCGCCCCTGTGGTTCGTCGACCTGTGCCAGCCCACCGACGCGGACCTGGCCGAGGCCACGCGCCGGCTGGGTTTCGCCATTCCCGACCGGGCGGGCATCGGCGAGATCGAATTCAGCAGCCGCATCCGCTTCGAAGGCGATGCACTGGTACTCAATCTGCCACGCTTCCAGTACGAAGAGGCGCACGTGGTGGCGCCGCTCGGCTTCGTGGTCTCCCCGCACGCGCTGGTGGTCCAGCGCGAATACGCGGTACAGGCGCTGGACACGCTGCCGGCGGAGCTTGCCAGTCATCCGGCGAGTGGTTCGGCCGACCTGTTCCTGCGTATCGTCGAGCGCATCGTCGACCGCCTGGCGGACCTGCTGGAATCGCTGGAAACTACGATGAGCGACGCCTCGCGCGATGCCTTCAACCGCGGCAAGGGCCGCCGCGCGACCCGCCAGCTCGAGCGCATGCTGTACGACGTGGGCCAGATGGGCCGCCGCATCGGGGCGCTGCACAACACGTTGCACGGCCTGCTGCGGATGATCACCTTCCTCGACGAAGCCACGCCCGAGGGCTTCTCCAGCGAAGACGCGCGCAAGCGCATCAAGCTCATCCACAAGGACCTGACCTCGTTGAGCGAGTTCGAGCAGCAGCTCGGCGACCGCATCGAGTTCCTGCTCGACAGCGTGCTCGGCCTGATCAACATGGATCAGAACGAGGTGATGAAGGTGATGGCCATCGCATCGGTGGTGGGCATTCCGCCGACCGTCCTGGTCGGCGTGTGGGGCATGAACTTCGCCGCCATGCCCGAATTGCACTGGCACTACGGCTATGCGCTCGCCCTGGGCGCGATCGGCTTGAGCATCATCGTGCCGCTGGTGTGGTTCCGGCGCCGCGGCTGGCTGTAGCACGGCGTTCGGGTGGGTCTGCTGTCGCCCATCGGCACAGCGGCGGTCAGACGGCGATGTTTGCCATACGAGCCATCCCATCAAGTCCAGCCGCACTTCTGATGCCCGTCGCACAATTGTGACTCCCTGCGCACCTGCCCCGTGCGTCCCTGGCGACATATCTCATCGATTTATAGGGCTTTTCCGCTCCAACCCCTCATCGAGCGCTTCTACTGCCACAAAGTGATGAGGTCTACGACGCGTCCAATAGCTGACCTGTGACGACCCGCGTTGAATGTGCGCCACACGATGGGCATGCCGCCACGTCGTGAGACCACATATCCGCAAAGGGAAGTTATCGCGATGAATCGCATCTACAGAATCGTATGGAACGCCACGATCAACCGTTGGGTCGTGACGTCTGAGGTGGCCAAGGGCCGGAAGAAGAAGGCCAGCGCTGGTGAGCGCACGACGGCGGGCGCGGCGGTGATGTTCGCTGCGACGTTGATGGTGGCGGGTGGTGCCTTGACGCCACAGCCTGCGGAGGCGGCCTGGGATCCTATCCTTTGCAGCATGAAGTTGTGCAAGCCGAAGCCGAAGCCCAAGCCCAAGCCGGTGCCAGCGCCGGCGCCCGCTCCAGCACCGGCACCAGCACCGGCACCAGCACCGGCACCAGCACCAGCACCTGGCTTCAGTCTCGACGCCAATGGCAAGATGACGCTGAAATACTTCCGCGCCAATTCAACGCAAGCTGATGCGAATGCAAGTGCCGGGGATTCTATCGCGGTCGGACCCTTAGCTAAATCGACAGGCGTTGCCGCCATTGCAATGGGCTACAACGCCAAGGCGGGCAATGCGTCTGATGCCACTACTCTGCAATATCAGGTGTCGATTGGCGGCAACTCCACTGCCACGGGCGCCCAAGCTGTGGCTTTGGGGGTGGATGCCCATGCCCAAGGCTTTCAGGCAACCTCCGTCGGCGCCTGGTCGAAGGCAACCCACGAAGACAGCGTGGCATTGGGCTCTCACAGCGTGACCGACCGGAATAACAGTGTTTCGGTGGGCACCAACAACCTGCTTCGCCAGATCACCCACGTAGGCCGCGGCACGGCTAACACCGACGCGGTCAATGTCTCACAGCTGCGTGACGTCGCGGACGTCTTCGGCAGTGGCGGCACGCTCGACCAGAACGGCAATGTGGTCAAGCCGAGCTACAAGATCGGCGACAAGACCTACAACAAAGTTGGTGATGCCCTGGCCGCATTGGCCGAGCGCGGCGGCGTGGACGACCCGCTCAACGTCAAGTACGACGATGCCAGCAAGACGAAAATCACCTTCAAGGGTGCCGGCGGCACCACGTTGACCAACGTCAAGGATGGCGTGGACAACCTGGATGCGGTCAACGTGCAGCAGCTCAAGTCGGCCGGCATCATCAGCGACGACGGAAAGGTCGGGCGTGCCGTCATGTTCGATGGCCCGGGTGGCGCAGTCGACGCCAAGGGCCAGCGCATCGTCAATGTCGGCACCGCGGTGGATGGCACCGACGCGGTCAACCTGGCGCAACTGCAGAACGCGGGCTTCCGGTTCTCCGCCAACGGTCAATCGTTGAACCAGGGCGTCACCTATGTCCCGGAGAGCGAGTCGGCGGGTCAGTCACGCGTACGCTTGGCCAATGAAACGTTGATCAGCAACGTCGCCGCCGGCGTGGCCGATACCGATGCGACCAACGTCGCTCAAGTCAAGAATCTGGTGCGCGCCGCTAATCCGCATGCGCCTGCGGAGGCGGCGACGCCGGCCCGGCGCGGGCGCGTGCAGATGGCGCAGGCTCGCGCCGGCACGCAGTACATCAGCGCCAACGATGGCGCAGGCATCGACGCAAGCGGGCAGAGAAAGGCCTACGAAAACAGCAATTACTATACTGTAGTATCGGGCCGCGGAGATCACGCGGGCAGCGCCAAACCGACCGATACAGCTCTAGCTGCAGATGGCGCTGGTGCATTCGGCTCGGACGCGCGTGCGATGGCGGCATCGAGTGTCGCCCTCGGCCAGCAGTCCTATGTGACCGCTACGGCCAAGGATGCGATTGCGTTGGGCGCCGGATCGGTCGCCAAGGAAGCCAACGTGATCTCGGTAGGCAGCGATGGGAGCGAGTCCTTCCAGACCCTTGACGCGAATCGCAAGGCAATAACGGTTACGCCGCAAGCCAATACGCGGCGCATCGTCAATATGGCGGCCGGCAAGAGCGACAATGACGCGGTCAACCTCAAGCAGCTGAAGGACGCGGGCATCGCGGTCGATGAGAGCGGCAAGGTGACCAATGGCTTCGTCACTTATGACGGCGCCGATAAGGCCAAGGTGACCTTGGGCGGCGGTGCTGGCGGCACCACGCTGAGCAACGTCAAGGCCGGCTCGGCCGACCTGGACGCGGTGAACGTCAAGCAGCTGAAGGACAGCGGCATCGTCGATGCGGGCGGTAAGGCACAGAAAGCCGTGTTGTTCAACGGTCCCAACGGCGAGGCCAATGTGGCCGGCCAGCGCATCGTCAACGTCGGCAAGGGCGTGGCCGGTAGCGACGGCGTCAACATCGAGCAGTTGAAGGGTGTGACCACGGCGCTGG
>Ga0160471_100056_pt1 | contig 137235 bp, 113 predicted proteins | sample HID1973K_E11MG_FD_108268 | JGI IMG/M metagenome (GOLD analysis project Ga0160471, IMG submission 108268) | Enriched mosquito-associated microbial communities from UW Madison campus, WI, USA - HID1973K_E11 MG | ecosystem: Host-associated > Arthropoda: Insects > Digestive system > Unclassified ... | reverse complement strand
GGGACTCGGGACTCGGGACTCGGGACTCGGGACTCGGGACTCGGGACTCGGGACTCGGGACTCGGGAAAAAACAAAGGCGCCTTTCGGCGCCTTTGTTTTTTCCCCCGCTGCAAAGCAGCGGCTAAAGCCAAAGCTCACGCAGCCTGCTCTTACGAGTCCCGAGTCCCGAGTCCCGAAAAGCAAAAGCATCAAAACGCCACATCACCCCACACACCGAATTCCTTGGTGCGCTGGTCGATATTGGTAGCGTTCTCGTTCTTGGTGTCCTTGTACACCGCCGCCACCTTGAAGCCCTTGAACACCGGGAACTCGACGCCGATGTTCCAGTAGGTGTTCTCCAGGCTCGGGTCCAGCGTCTTGCTGGTGTCGGCCTTGTCGTAGCGGCCGAAGGCGCTGATGCCACCGTCGGTCAGCGGCACCGAACCCCACACCGACCAGCCGTCGGCCTTGTCGGTGGCCACGGTCAACACGTTGTTGTAGTTCTTGGCCTGGAAGTATTCCGCACCGAAGCGCCAGCCCTTGTTGGCGTAGGCAACCATCGCGTCCCAACGGTTCGCGTCGTGCTCGGCGTCGAGCGTGCCGGTTTCCTTGCCCAGGGTGCCGCTATAGCCGCCCACGGCGATGACCGTGTTCTGCATCGGCACGAAGCCGACGCGGCCTTCGAAGTCCATGCCCTTGCCGCGGGTCGGGTTCTTGTAGCCGGCACCGGTCACCACCGAGGCGGCGTAGTTGGCGATGCCGCCACCCAGGTCGCCACCGGCGTGCAGGCCCCAGTCCGACGAGTTGCCGTACTTCAGGCGGTCGACCAGGGTGTTCTCGACGTAACGCATGCCGTAGAAGCTTTCGGCATACGGAATCCACGGCATGTCCGCCGCACCGGCGCGGAACACGAAGGCGTCGGAGAACTTGCCCTGCAAATAGGCCTTCTTGACGAACACTTCGGTGTTGCCGAGCGCCGAGGAATAGGTGAAATCGGTGGTCAGGTTCGCCGACCAGATGTCGTTGAACTTGTGATTGATACCGATGTAGAAGCGCTTCATGTCGAAGCCGGTGCCGTCGGCGGCGGTATCCTTGCCGTTGCTGGTCGCGTCGATGGTGCTCAGGTTGAAGAACACGCGGCCGCTGATCGAGGTGTCGTTGACCAGCTTCTTCAAGCCGTCGACGGTCTTCTGCGTATCGGCCGTGGTTTCGATCGCCTTGGCCTGGGTGATGTTCACTTCCGACTGCGCGTCATTCTGCGCCTGCAGTTCGGTCACCTGCGCCTGCAGGGCGGCGATCTGCGCCTGCAGCTGCGCCAGCTGCTCGGCGGTAACGGCGGGGGGAGCCGCATTAGCATTGCCGGCGGCAGTGAGGGCGGTAAGCCCGAGGCCAGTAGCAATGGCCGTTGCGAGCAAGCTGGAACGCATGGAGATTCTCCGGAAGTGGTTTGAGGTGTGAACGGGTGAGCGCCTTGTGATGGCGTCCACCGACCTCGTTAAATTTCCGAAAAATTTGTGACACTCCCGCTACGTGAAAATGACAGTCCGAAGACATCGCCGCGGAAACTGCACGCGGCCTCGACATCGCCGGTAAATCTCCGGCGGTCGCGCGACCGTCATCGAACTGTCATCGAACCGTCGCCAAACCGCCATCGACGGCGCATTCAATGGCGCCGCCACGGCGTGTGGCGCCGTCTCCATTCGAGAACCCTCAACATGACTTCCATCTCCAAGTTCCGCCTGCCGCTCGCGCTGGCCCTGGCTGCGCTCAGCGTGGCCGCGAACGCGACCGACGTGACCGGCGCGGGCTCGAGCTTCGTGTACCCCGTGCTGTCGAAGTGGTCGGCGGCCTATGCCGAGAAGAGCGGCACCCACGTCAACTATCAGTCGATCGGTTCGGGCGGCGGCATCGCGCAGATCCAGGCCGCCACCGTCGACTTCGGTGCCTCGGACAAGCCGCTGACCGGCCCCGAGCTGGCCAAGTTCGGCCTGGGCCAGTTCCCGGTCGTGATCGGCGGCATCGTGCCGGTGTTCAACGTGCCGGGCCTGGCCCCGGGCACGCTGAAGCTGGACGGCACGACGCTGGCCAACCTGTTCCTGGGCAAGATCTCCAAGTGGAACGATCCGGCCATCGCCGCGTTGAACCCGGGCGTGGCGCTGCCGGACGTCAAGGTCACCATCGTGCACCGCTCGGACAGCTCGGGCACTTCGTTCAACTTCACCAACTATCTCTCCAAGGTCAGCCCGGAGTGGAAGTCGGCGGTGGGCGAAGGCACCAGCGTGCAGTGGCCTGCCGGCATCGGCGGCAAGGGCAATGAAGGCGTCGCCGCCTACGTCAAGCAGATCCGCGGCGGCCTGGGCTATGTCGAATACGCCTACGCCCTGCAGAACAAGCTCTCCTATGCGCAGCTGAAGAATGCCGCCGGCCGCTTCATCCAGCCGGACGACAAGGCCTTCGCCGCCGCCGCCTCCACCGCGGACTGGAAGTCGGCCAAGGACTTCAACCTGATCATGACCAACGCACCGGGCACCGATGCGTGGCCGATCACTGCCACCACCTGGGCGATCATGTACAAGAAGCCGAAGAAGGCGGCGTCGGCCAAGGCGGCGATGGACTTCTTCAAGTGGTCCTTCCACAACGGCCAGGCGCAGGCCGCGCAGCTGGACTACGTGCCGCTGCCGGAGTCGCTGGTGCAGCAGATCGAAGCGTACTGGGCTGCGGACATGAAGTAAGCCTTTCCAAGGCGAAGGCGGCTGGGGGTTCGTTCCCTGGCCGATCAAGGGAAGCGCGGACCGCAAGGTCCGCGCTTTTTTTGTGCCAGCGATTTTGACCACTTCGCAATCAAGAAGAAAAATCGCATTGAAACGCTGACCGGCCTATCTCGACGATAGGTCCGCAAATTGTCGAGGCAAAGCCGCCGTGCACAACAGAAGGCCAACACGATTCAGCCGGGGACGTTGGTGGGTCTTGCCGATCACGCTGGCCCTCGCAGGCGTGTGGTTCGCGATGTCTTCGCAGGACTTGGCCAAAGGATCGCGGCAACCGCCCGATAGCCACGCCCCTTCCGTCGTCCTGCGGCCATCCCAAGCTCAAGAGCGCCCCTCTACTCGAAAAGCGGGGCCGACCACGCCCACCTTGCGCCTGGGCGCCAAGGCCTACTTCCTGGATGGATATCCGGACATACCAGATGGCGCAGCAAGAGCAATGATCGACCAGCTCGATGATGCGGCCCGGGAAGGCGACAGCCACGCAGCGCTTCTGATCCATCTGAAGATCGATCAATGCTTTCGCGCCTTGACCGACCAGAACGACCCGGATGCGCTGGTGCTCAATGCAGAGGTGCTCGGCAGCCTCGATGCCGCGCTCGAAGCGCAAAGAATGCGCATTTCGCAGTGCGAAGGGCTGACCCGACAGGACTACGCCAGCCGCGGCGAATGGCTATCCATGGCCGCGGAGCTGGGAAATCCTTTCGCACAGCTCATCTACAGCTCGATGCCCGAAGTGGTACTCGGACCGCTGGCGGAAATCCTTCGCCAGCCCGAGCGCCTGGTCGAGTTCAAGCGCCGGGCCGTGGCTCAACTGCACTTCGCGGTAAGCGGGGGCAACGTCAATGCCCTGGAGCGATTGAGCCAGATCTATAGCGATGGGTATCTCGCGCCCGCCGATCCTGTGGCAGCGCAGAGCTATCGGCTCGCGGCGATGCAGGCTGATCCCGGTACCGAGCGACGGGAGGTGGAGGAAGCCAACAAGACGCTCGATCCCATGCAACGGGCCGAAGCGGCCCGGATGGCGAAGGAGATCTATCGTGAATGTTGTGAGATCAAATAAAAGATGCCTGCTGCTGTTGGTCTTGCTCGCAGTCTCCGGGCTCGGAATTACCTACGGACTGATGGCATTGGAACGAGGCATCTACTACTGCGGTCACTGCGTGCTTCGCACACCTGACGCGGATCCGGCCACCACTGAATTCATCAAGAAGATTCGGGCGCCCATCTCCAGGCTACCGCTTCTCGACTTTGCAACAGGTAGCAGATACACCGTCTGCAATCGGATGTACTGCGCCACATATGAGCAGCTGTTCGATAATTCTTTCCTTGCCAAAGCCCCTGCGAGACGACGTACCGATTCACCAGGACAGCCCCCCCGTGATGTCAACGTCATCGATCCGCCGCCGCGTCAACCGCCTGCCCCGCAGCCCGGACCTTGGAACCCGGCACCAGCCGGGCCCGGCTCTCAGGTCTGCGTCAGCATCGGGAAGGCTGCCCCCCTCTGTAGAACCCAGCGGCCATGAGAAGGGTTGCCAGAGCACTTAGCTGACGACTGAATGGGGCCCCTGCCCCCCATGTCATCCCGCTGTAACAAAAACATCATTTCATAGCGTGGATCGCCGGACCCCTGCCGGCACCCGCTATGGAGTTCGTATGAAACTGCACACGGCCGGCCTTGCCGCCCTGTCCCTGTCCATCGCCCTGGCCCTTGCTGCCTGCAAGCCGGGCAACGAATCCCCCGCCACCGCCGACGCCACCGCTACCGCTCCCGCGGCAGCGCCTGCCGCGGGCGATGCCAAGAGCGCCGAAATCTCCGGCGCCGGTGCGTCCTTCATCTACCCGCTGGTATCCAAGTGGTCGGCCGACTACAACGCGGCCACCGGCAACAAGGTCAACTACCAGTCGATCGGTTCGGGCGGCGGCATCGCGCAGATCAAGGCCGGTACCGTCGACTTCGGTTCTTCGGACAAGCCGCTGGATTCGGCCGAACTGGCGCAGGCCGGCCTGGGCCAGTTCCCCTCGGCGATCGGCGGCGTGGTGCCAGTGGTCAACCTGGAAGGCGTTGCCGCCGGCCAGTTGCGCCTGACCGGGCCGCTGTTGGCCGATATCTTCCTCGGCAAGGTCACCACCTGGAACGACCCGGCGATCGTCGCGGCCAACCCGGGCGTGACGCTGCCGGCCGGCAAGATCAACCTGGTCCACCGTTCCGACGGCTCGGGCACCACCTTCAATTTCTCCAACTACCTGTCCAAGGTCAGCCAGGCCTGGAAGGACAAGGTCGGCGAGGGCACCACGGTGCAGTGGCCGGGCGGTGTCGGCGGCAAGGGCAACGAGGGCGTGGCCTCCTACGTGCAGCAGATCAAGGGTTCGATCGGCTACGTCGAACTGGCCTACGCGCTGCAGAACAACATGCCGTATGCCTCGATGCAGAACGCGGCCGGCAACTGGGTGCAGCCGAGCGCGGAAAGCTTCGCCGCGGCCGCGGCCAGCGCCGACTGGGCCAACGCCAAGGACTTCAACCTGGTCATCACCAATGCCGCCGGCGACCAGGCCTGGCCGATCACCGCCACCAACTTCATGCTGATGCACAAGCAGCCCAAGGATGCCGCGCGCAGCAAGGCCACGCTGGACTTCTTCAAGTGGGCCTTCGAGAACGGCCAGGCGCAGGCCAACGAACTGCACTACGTGCCGCTGCCGCCGGCGCTGGTGCAACAGATCGAAGCCTACTGGGGCAGCGAGTTCAAGTGATGCCCGGCGCGCCTGCGGCCCTCCCCCGCAGGCGCGCCCTCCCCGGCCGGTTCCACGCGGCCCCTGCGTCTTCCTCCCTGTGCGCCCTCGCCGGCCACGCTGAGCCCCCACCATGAATGCCACTGTCATCCCGGAAGCGATGGTTGCACCCGTCGGCCAAGACTTGCGCGACGCGCGCGCCGATCGCTTCTTCCGGCTGGTCCTCGGGGCCACCGTCGTCTTCGTGCTGGTCGCCCTGGCCAGCGCCGCCCTGTCGATGCTGTGGGGCGGCCGCCATGCGTTGCAGGAACAGGGCCTGAGCTTTTTCTATTCGGCCGACTGGAACCCGGTCGAGAACAAGTTCGGCGCACTGGCGCCGATCTACGGCACGCTGGTCACCGCATTGATCGCGATGCTGATCTCGGTGCCGGTGAGCTTCGGCATCGCCTTCTTCCTGACCGAGGTGGCGCCGCGCTGGCTGCGCGGCCCGATCGGCACGGCGATCGAACTGCTGGCCGGCATTCCGTCGATCATCTACGGCATGTGGGGCCTGTTCGTGCTGGTGCCGGTAATGACCGAATACGTCACCCCGTGGATGAACGACAACCTCGGCACGCTGCCGCTGGTCGGCCCGCTGTTCCAGGGCCCGCCGCTGGGCATCGGCATGCTCACCGCCGGCTTCGTGCTGGCGATCATGGTCATCCCCTTCATCTCCTCGGTGATGCGCGAGGTCTTCCTGACCGTGCCGACGCGGCTGAAGGAATCGGCCTACGCGCTGGGCTCCACCCGCTGGGAGGTGAGCTGGGACATCGTGCTGCCCTATACCCGCTCGGCGGTGATCGGCGGCGTGTTCCTCGGCCTGGGCCGCGCGCTCGGCGAAACCATGGCCGTGGCCTTCGTGATCGGCAACACCGTGCGCCTGTCGCCCTCGCTGCTGGAACCGGGCACGACCATCGCCGCGCTGATCGCCAACGACTTCGGCGAGGCCACCGAGACCTACCGCTCGGCGCTGCTGCTGCTCGGCTTCGTGCTGTTCATCGTCACCTTCATCGTGCTGGCCATTGCCCGCTTCATGTTGATGCGCCTTTCGCGCAAGGAAGGCAACTGATGTCCTCCGTCTCCGACCGCCTGTACCTGCGCCGCCGCGTCGTCAACGTCGTGGCGCTGGGCCTGTCGTGCGCCACCGCGCTGTTCGGCCTGTTCTTCCTCGGCTGGATCCTGTGGACGCTGGCGGCCAAGGGCCTGGCCGGCGTCAACCTCGACCTCTTCACCAAGATGACGCCCGCACCGATGGCCGAGGGCGGCCTGCTCAACGCCTTCTTCGGCAGCGCGGTGATGTGCGCGCTGGCCATCGGCATCGGCACGCCGCTGGGCGTGGCGGCCGGCACCTGGCTGGCCGAATACGGCAATGCGCGCAAGGCCGGGCTGGTGGTGCGCTTCGTCAACGACATCCTGTTGTCGGCGCCATCGATCGTGCTGGGCCTGTTCGTCTACACCTTGTTCGTGATGCAGACCGGCGGCCAGTTCTCCGCCTTCGCCGGCGCGTTGGCGCTGTCGTTCATCGTCCTGCCGGTGGTGGTGCGCACCACCGACGAGATGCTGCGCCTGGTGCCTTCGCAGATGCGCGAAGCGGCGCTGTCGCTGGGCATCCCGCAGTGGAAGGTGATCGTCCAGGTGCTCTACCGCAGCGCTTCGGCCGGCATCGTCACCGGCATCCTGCTGGCGCTGGCGCGCATCAGCGGCGAGACCGCGCCGCTGCTGTTCACCGCCTTCGGCAACCAGTACTGGAACAGCAACGTGTTCCGGCCGATGGCCAGCGTGCCGGTGGTGATGAACCAGTTCGCCGGCAGCCCCTACGAATCCTGGCAGACGCTGGCCTGGGCCGGTGCGCTGGTGCTGACCGTGTTCGTGCTGCTGGTCAGCCTCGGCGCCCGCGGCCTGCTGCGTCGCTACAAGACCAATCATGACTGACCTCTCCCGGAACCCCGCCATGAACGACCTCAACAACGCCGCGCCGCTGCAGCGCATCGCCGTCCCCGCTTCGGGCGAGGCCGCGCTCGCGCCGGCCCCGGTCAAGCTGGCCGCCCGCAATCTTGAGTTCTATTACGACAAGTTCCATGCGCTGAAGGACATCAACCTGGAGATTCCGGAAAAGCGCGTCACGGCGCTGATCGGGCCGTCCGGTTGCGGCAAGTCGACCCTGCTGCGCATCTTCAACCGCATCTATGCGCTGTATCCCAAGCTCGAGGCGCGCGGTGAAGTGATCCTCGACGGTGAGAACATCCTCTCGCCCAAGTACCCGATGAACCGGCTGCGCTCCAAGGTCGGCATGGTGTTCCAGAAGCCGGTGCCGTTCCCGATGACCATCTTCGAGAACGTGGCCTATGGCATCCGCCACCACGAGAAGCTCTCGCGCGCCGACATGAACGACCGCGTCGAACACGCGCTGCGCCAGGGCGCGCTGTGGGACGAGGTCAAGGACAAGCTGGGCCAGAGCGCGCTGGGCCTGTCCGGCGGCCAGCAGCAGCGCCTGTGCATCGCCCGCGCGGTGGCGCTGCGCCCGAGCGTGCTGCTGCTCGACGAGCCGACCTCGGCGCTGGACCCGATCTCCACCAGCCGCATCGAGCAGTTGGTCGAGGAACTCAAGCGCGACTACACCATCGTCATCGTCACCCACAACATGCAGCAGGCCGCGCGCGTGTCCGACTACACCGCCTTCATGTACCTGGGCGACCTGATCGAGCACGACCGCACCGAGACGATCTTCCAGCAGCCCTCGAAGCAGCAGACCGAGGATTACATCACCGGTAGGTTTGGGTAAGGCAGGCCGCTTGCGCGGCACTGCCGCGCGGCCTGCCGAACGCCCGGGCACGGATGCCCGGGCCGGACTCTCCAAAGCCATTGCAGTCTCGCCAGGGATGGCAACCAGGAATACTTCGAAGCCAGCTGCGCGCCTTCGCTCCGCCCCGCCTAGCACCCCCGCCTCCACCCCGAGACACCCATGAGCACTCAACCGAACGAACACATCGTGAAAAGCTACGACGAGGAGCAGCACCGCCTGGTCGCCGAGATCGTGCACATGGGCGAGACCGCCGTGGCCCAGCTGGAAGCCGCGCTGGACGTGATCGAGCGCCGCGACGACAATGCCGCGCATCGCATCATCGCCAACGATGAAGCCATCGACAGCCTCGAACATGCGATCAGCCACGACGTCATGCGCCTGGCGCTGCGCGGCCCGATGGCGCGCGACCTGCGCGAGATCCTCGCCGGCCTGCGCATTCCGGCCGACATCGAGCGCATCGGCGACTATGCGGCCAATGTGGCCAAGCGTTCGATCGCGCTCAACGCGGTGCCGCCGCTGCCGCAGACGGTGGGGCTGCGTGCGCTTGGCCGGCTCGCCGCCGATCAGGTTCGCGATGCCCTGCACGCTTATCGCGACAGCGACAGTGCCGCGGCGGTGCGCGTGCGCGATGCCGATGCGCAGCTGGACGCGCAGTACACGGCGTACTTCCGCGAGCTGTTGACTTACATGATGGAAGATCCGCGCAGCATCACGCCGTGCACGCATCTGTTGTTCATGGCCAAGAACCTGGAACGCATTGGCGACCATGCGACCAACATCGCCGAGAATGTGTGGTTCCTGATCCACGGTGAGCAGCCGCTGCCGCCGCGCGAGAAGCGCGACGAGACCAGCACGACGGTGTCGCCCTGAGTCCTGGGGTGGCTTCCCGTTCGGCTTGATGCCCTATTCAGGTTCGGCGGAATAGGGTGGACTCCATGGCGGACCCCACGATGCCGCCGGTAATGGAGCCACCTGATGAAGCGCATTCTTGTTCCGCTGTTTGGGCTGTCCCTGCTGTTCGGGACGGGGGCCGCGTTGGCGGATCCGCCGCGCCATGACGACCATGGTCATGATCAGCATCATGACGATCGCCACGATGATCACCACGACAACAAGCGTCATGAGGATTACCGCCACCACCATTGGAACCGTGGCGAGCGTTTGCCCAGCGATTATCGCGGGTCTTACGTGTCCGATTACCACAAGCATGGGTTGAAGGCGCCGCCGCGGGGGCATGAGTGGCGGCGGGTGGATGATCGCTATGTTCTGATTGCGGTGGCTACTGGGTTGATCAGTAGTGTGATTCTTGCCAGTCATTGATGTTGCGGTTGTTTTTTTGGGGAAGGCCTCGTTCGCGGGGCCTTTTCTTTTTCTGCGATTTTGGGGCTGGTGGTTGCGGCCTGGCGGCCGCTTTTTTGGGCTGGTGCGGGCTGGGGGGTTGCTGCGCTGAGGTTGATCGGCTCGCTCGGGGTTCGTGCGGCCTGCGGGGCGCTTCCCCTTTCGGGACACGTCGTGAACCCATCCCTGGGGACTGCTTGGCAACATCCATGTTGCCAAGCGTCCCGAAAGGGGAAGCGCCCCGCAGGCCCGACGGTGAACTTGGGCGGTTGAGAAAGGCGAAGGCAAAGACAAGAGCAAGGGTTGGCGTTGAGTGGGGGTGAGGGGAAGGAAATTGTGGTCCCGGTGGGTGCCGCCAATCGCTTCGCAAAGCGCTAAGCTCCCTCCAATATCTGGCTCCGAGGCACCCGCGATGTCCACCTCCCGCAAATTTCTCGCCCTCGGCTTGGGACTCGCCGGCAGCGGCTTGCTGGCAACGCCGACGTTGGCGATGACCGAGTTGCCCAGTGGCTACGCCAATCGTCCACCCACTACGGCGCCTACGCCGCCACCGACTGGCGAGATTCCGCCGCTGGCCGAGCAGCGCGCTGCCGACGCGCATCATGGCGAGGCCAAGGGCAGCCAGGAGGGCTCTGGGGCCGAGCAGAAGCCTGCCGCCGAGGCTGCGGTCAACGGTGGCAGTGCGCCGCGGGCGGATAAGGGCATGGAAGGCAAGTGTGGTGAGGGTAAGTGTGGTGGCGGCATCTGATTTGCCGCTGCATGCGGCGGCGGTCGGGCTGGGCCTGCGGCGGCCGCTGTTGGCGGAGTTGCTGGCCACATCGGCGCCGCCGTTCGATTTCCTGGAGTGTGCGCCGGACAATTGGGTCGGCATCGGCGGGGCCGCGGCGGAGCAGTTGCGTACGTTGTCGCGCCGGCATCCGCTGACCTGCCACGGTTTGTCGCTGTCGCTGGGTGGGGTGGCGCCGCTGGACATGGGGTTTCTCGCAGCTACGCGGCGGTTCCTGGAAATGCACGAGGTGGCGCTGTACAGCGAGCATTTGAGCTGGTGCGACGATGGCGCCCAGCTCTATGAGCTGTTGCCGCTGCCGCGCAGCGAGGAGGCCGTGCGGCATGTGGCCACGCGCATTCGCCAGGTGCAGGAGGTGCTCGGCCGGCGCATCGCGGTCGAAAATGTCTCGCGCTATCTCGATCCGCCTGCCGGCGCTGCGCCGCTGACGGAAGCGGAATTCGTGCGTGCGGTGCTCGAGGAGGCCGATTGCGATCTGTTGCTGGACGTCAACAATGTGTGCGTCAACGCGCACAATTTCGGTGAGGATGCGGAGGCATTCATTTCGGCGATGCCCTCGGCGCGCATCGCCTGCCTGCACGTGGCCGGCCATGATGACGACAGTAGCGGACTCAAGATCGATACCCACGCCGGTGCGGTCGATGCGCGGGTGTGGGACCTGTTGGCGCATACGTACCGCTGCCATGGCCTGCGCCCTACTCTGCTCGAGCGCGACAGCCGGATCCCGCCGTTGGCCGAGTTGACGGCCGAGCTGATGGCCGTGCGCCGTGTGCAGCAAAGCGCCGCGCAGGAAGTCCTGGCGTGAGCAGCCTGGCCGACACCCAGCGCGCCTTCGCCGCTTACCTGCGCGATACGCGCCTGCAGGCGCCGCCCGAGGGTTTCGATCCGCAGGCGGCGGCCCTCTACCGGCACTTGTTCGGCCGCAATCTCGATGCGCTGCTGGCGCGCAACTTTCCGCTCCTCCGTGCCCTGCTCGCCGAGCCGGACTGGCGGCGGTTGGTCGAGGACTTCGGCCGCGAGCATCCGGCGCGCACGCCGATATTCCCGCGGATCGGCGCGGAGTTCGTCGCCTTCCTGGCCGCGCGCGTGCCAGGCACGCAGGCGCCCTGGCTGGCGGAGCTGGCGCGCCATGAGTGGGTCGAACAGGAATTGCGGATCGACGATACGCCCCTGCCCGCGCACGATCCGCGGGGCGATGTGTTCGCCGGCGTGCCGGTGTGCTCGCCGTGGCTGCGGCTGCATGGCTACCGTTGGCCAGTCCATCGGCTGGGACCGCAGTCCATGCCGGCCACGCCGCCGCCGTTGCCGACCTGGCTGCTGGCCCGGCGCGGCGAGGAGGGCCAGGTGCACTTCTCCGAGTTGAGCGCATGGACGGCCCGCCTGCTCGAACTGCTGGCCGAACCGGGACCGCGAACGGGTGAGCAGCGCCTGCAGCAACTCGCCGGCGAGGCAGGCGAGGCAGGCGCGGCCGGGGACCCGGCCTTCCTCGCGCAGGCACGTGGGCTGGTGCTGCAGTTGCGCGCGCAGGGCTGCGTGCTCGGCACCGGGACAGCGCCGCCATCGGATCGGCGCAGCGGCGCCTGAATCACGCCGCGCGCCGCAAACTGGCGCGCGAAGCGACCTGCTAGGCTATGTGGATGAGCGAACACGCCGAACCTGCGGGCCCCACCATCGTCACGCCGATGTCGCGCCGCTTCCGCGGTTACCTGCCGGTGGTGGTGGACGTGGAGACCGGCGGCTTCGACTGGAACCGCCACGCGTTGCTGGAGATCGCCGCGGTGCCGGTGGAGATGGATGACAACGGCCTGTTGTTTCCGGGCGAAACCAGCAGTGCGCACGTCATTCCCGCGCCGGGCACCGACATCGATCCCAAGTCGCTGGAAGTGACCGGCATCGTGCTCGACCACCCGTTCCGCTTCGCCAAGGAAGAAAAGGCCGCGCTCGACCACATCTTCGCGCCGGTGCGCGCGGCGGTGAAGAAGTACGGCTGCCAGCGCGCGATCCTGGTCGGCCACAACGCGCACTTCGACCTCAACTTCCTCAACGCGGCGGTCGCCCGCACTTCGCACAAGCGCAACCCCTTCCACCCCTTCAGCGTGTTCGACACGGTCACCCTGGCCGGCGTTGCCTATGGCCAGACCGTGCTGGCCCGCGCCGCGCAGGCGGCCGGGCTGAGCTGGAATGCCGCCGACGCGCACAGCGCGGTGTACGACACCGAGCAGACGGCGCAGTTGTTCTGCAAGATCGCCAATGCCTGGCCGCGGATGGATTGAGGGCTGCCCAGCCCACTGTAGGAGCGGCTTCACCGCGACCGGAAACCATCCGCGCCTGTAAATTCGATCTCAACCCAGACAAGTCCGATCCCGCCCCGCGCTCTTCGCTTGATACAAGGCATGGTCGGCGCGCTGCATCAGCGATGAAGCCGACTCGTCCTCGCGCAGTTCCGCCACGCCCGCGCTGAAGGTCACGCGCAGGCCGGCCACGCCGCCCCAGTCCGAGCGCGCATGGAACATTTCGCGGACGCGCGCGCAGACCCGCTCCGCCTCGGCGGCCGGGGTGTCGCCGAGCAGGATCGCGAACTCCTCGCCGCCCAGCCGCGCCGGCATGTCCGACGCGCGGCAGGCCTCGGTCAGCAACGTGCCGACGTCGTGCAGCACGGCATCGCCGGTGGCATGCGAGTGATCGTCGTTGATGCGCTTGAAATGGTCGATGTCCAGGATCACCAACGACAACAGCCGGCCGCTGCGCCGCGCGCGGCTGAGGTCGCGGGCGAGCGACTCGTCGAACTGGCGACGATTCGGCAGCCCGGTGAGCGCATCCTCGTGCGCCTGGCGCTCGAAGGCATCCGAACGCAGGCGCAGGCGCGTCAGCAGCTCGCTCTTTTCCTGGTTGGCCAACAGCAGCCGCTGCGCCTGCTGTTGCAGGTCCTGCGTGCGTTCGCGCACCAGCCCGGCCAGGCGCTCGTTGCGGCGCTTGTAGCCCTGCACGCCGAACCGGTACAGGCCCAGCAACAACAACACCAGCACCAGCGCCGCGGCCGCCTGCACGTCGTGGCGCTGCCACCACAGCGGCGCCACGTTGAAGCGCAACTGCGCTTCGCGCTCGCTCCAGCGGCCGCCGGGATGCCGCGCCGACACGTGCAAGGTGTAGTCGCCCGGGGCGAGGCCGATGAACTCGACGTTGCGCTGCCGCCCACGCTCGATCCAGTCGCCGTCCAGGCCCTCGAGCCGGGTGCGGTACTCGATGCGCTCGGACAACAGATAGCTCAGGCCGACGTAGTTGACCGAAATCCGGCTGCGCCCCGGCACGTCGAGACGCGGCGTGCCCTGCCAGGCTCGCGGCTGGCCATCGACCTGCACGTTCTCGATCACCGGCGGCGGCGCGGCGCGCTCGCGGAAAGCGTCCAGGCGGGCCGGGTCCAGCGTGGCCAGGCCGCCGGCCGTGGCCACCCACAGGGTGCCGTCGGCGCGCACCAGCGCGGCCGGCGCCGAGCTGCCGTTGCCCTGCGAATTGGCCATGCCATCCATTTCGTTGAAATGCTCGACCGCGATGCGCGGCTGGCGGCCATCGGCCACCGCGTTCAACGCCGCCAGGTCGGTGCGCAGCAAGCCGCGATTGCTGCTGATCCACAGATTGTTCTCGTGGTCGGCAACCATCTGGAACACCGCGTCGACCGGCATGCCCTGCTCCAGGCCCACGCGCGCCAACTGGCGATCGCGGTAGCGGTACAGGCCGCGATCGGTACTGATCCACATGTCGGTACCGGCGCGGAAGAAGCCGAAGACCGTGCGCGCGCCGCCCAGCGACTCCAGCGCCGGCCGCTCCACCTGGGTGCCGCGCAGCACGCGCACGCCATCGACCGTGCCGACCCACAGCGCGCCGCGGCTGCTGGCCAGGCTGGTGACCAGGCCGGTCGGCACGCCGTCGCCGCGCAGCAGGCGCGGGCCGCGCGCCGCCATCGCCACCACGCCGTGCTGGGTACCGATCCACACCATGCCGGCATCGTCCACGGTGATCGCGCGGACGTTGCCGGCCGGCAGTTCCTCGCCAAAGCCGTAGTGGCGCAGGCCGGCATCGTCGATGCGGTAGACGCCGTCGCCGTAGGTGCCCGCCCACAGGCGGCCATCGTGGTCCTCGGCCAGGCTGAGCACCGCCGGGGCGCGGCCGTTGCTCTCGGGCAAGGGGTAGTGGCGGATGCGTCCGCCCTCGATCACGTCCAGGCCGGTGGAACTGCCCACCCACAGGCGGCCGTGCCGGTCTTCGAGCACGCTGCGGCTGTAGTCGCCGCTGAGCCCATCGCGATGGGTGAGGTTGGCGATCAGCGTCTCGCGCAGGCGGAACAGTCCGGCGTTGGCGCCGACCCAGATGCTGCCTTCGGCGTCCTCGAACAAGCTGCCGATGCGCCCGCCCGGGATGGACACGTTGGACGCAAAGCGTTCCATGCCGCGGCGGCCGATACGGAACAGGCCGTTGTTCTCGGTACCGACCCACAGCTCGCCGCGCCGGTCCTGCAGCAGCGCGGTGAGGTGGCCCTGCCCGGGCACGCGGTGCTTGAGCACGGCCTCGCCGTCTTCGACCCGGTACAGGCCATCGTCGGCGGCGATCCACAACGCCCCATCGGGCGCCAGGTACGGCCAGGCCAGGCCGGGCGGCAGGCGGAAGCTGTCCGGAGCGCGATGGAAGCTGCCGTCCGGATCGCGGTAGACCAGTCCATCGAACGTGCCGACCCAGACCCGGTCGCGCGCATCCACGGCCAGGCGCATGTAGCTGACCGGCAGTGGCAGGTCCGGCGGCGGTGGCGTGTAGACCAGCTTGCCGTCGGTGCCGAGGTAGCCGATGCCATGGCCTTCGAACAGCAGCCAGAGCCGGCCCTGGCTGTCGGTCTGCATCGCCTGGATGATGAATTGCGGTGCCGGCGCCTGGTGCGGCCACCACTGCCAGGCGTTGTGGGCCGGATCGAAGCGGCCGATATTGCCGCGCGAATCGCTCAGCCACAGCTGGCCGCGGCCATCGACGAACAATGCACCGACGCCGTTGTCGAGCAGCCCCGGCCGGGTGCCGCGGTCGAAGACGGTGAACTCCAGGCCGTTGTAGCGCACCAGCCCTTCCCAGGTGGCGAACCACAGATGGCCCTCGCCGGTCTGGGCGATGGCGCGGATGGAGTTGTGCGGCAGGCCCTCGCGCGAGGTCCAGACATCGATGGCGTAGTCGCGCAGCGGGGGCGCGCCGGTGCCGGCCGCGCTGGCGGCGGCGATGGGCAATGCGGCGGCCAGCAACAGCCATGCGCACGCCAGCAGCCGCCGTGGCAGGGCCATGGCGCGGCAGGACAGCAGGAATGACGGCAAGCGGGATGCAGGCATGGACGCGGCGGGACGAACGATCGACGCAGGAGAGGCAAGAACCGGGCCAGGCCGCCGCTGGCGGCAGCCCGGCCGGGGTCAGCCCTGGCGCTGGCGCACTGCTTCGAACAGGGTCACGCCGGCCGCGACCGACACGTTGAGGCTCTCTATCTCGCCCGGCATCGGGATGCGCACCAGGCCATCGCAGTGCTCGCGGGTGAGCCGGCGCAGGCCATCGGCCTCGCCGCCCAGGACCAGGGCGACATTGCCGCGCAGGTCGAGCGAGAACAGCGAGGCATCGGCTTCACCCGCCAGGCCGTAGATCCACACGCCCTGCTTCTGCAGGTCGCGCAGGCAGCGCGATAGGTTGGTCACCGCCACCACCGGGATGCGGTCGGCGGCGCCCGCCGAGGTCTTGCGCACGGTGGCGTTGACCGGCGCGGACTTGTCCTTGGGAATCACCACGGCGGTGACGCCGGCGGCGGCCGCGCTGCGCAGGCAGGCGCCCAGGTTGTGCGGATCCTGCACGCCGTCGAGCACCAGCAGCAGCGCGCGGCCCTCGGCGGCCTCGACCAGCGCCGGCAACTCGTTCTCGGCCCAGGTGCGCGCGGCGGCATAGCGCGCAGCCACGCCCTGGTGGCGCACCGAACCGCCGACGCCGTCCAGCGCCTGGGTGTTGACCCGGCGCACGTCAATGCCCTTGCGGCGGGCGTTTTCTTCGATTTCCTGCAGGCGCGGGTTCTTGCTGCCGGCCTCGACCAGCACTTCACGCACGTTCTCGGCGTCGTTCTCGATGGAGGAAGCGACGGCGTTGACGCCGACGATCCATTGGTTCTGCTTGCTCATGCGGGCGGGGGGCGGGCGGCGACAAGGGGGAGCTAATGGTAGGGGTTATGGCCGCCGCTGGCACGGCCGGCCCGCGCGCTCCCCGCCCGAGCGGACTCAGGCGGCCGGCCGCGTGGGCGGCGGCGGCCAGGCCGCGGTGTCGTGGTCGGGGTGCTGGCAGGAGACCAGGCCGGCCAAATAGGGCTCGGCTTCGACGTCCTGCTCGGTCCGCGTGCCCGGCAGGGCGAACAGCCCGTCCAGGAACGGCAGCCGTCCTTCCAGGCCGTATTGCAACGTCGGCGCGATCGCGGCCGGATCGTCGAAGGCGCCGGCCGCGACTGCCATGCCGTCCGGCGCCTCATAGGTCAGCGGCGTGCCGCGGCCGGCGCAGAAGCCGCGCCGCACCCGGTTCGATGAGCTGAAGTGGTGCGGCGCGCCGCGGGTCCAGGCGAACGCGGCGCCGCGTACCGACACCAGCGGCGCGAAGTAGCCGCCGAACGCCTTCTGGCACATCCGGCAGTGGCAGATCGAGGCGGTCGGCGCGCCCTCGACCTGGAAGCGCACCGCCCCGCACTGGCAACCGCCGCTGTAGCGCGCCATCAGGCGATCCTCGGTCAGTAAGCGTGCTTCTTGCGCTTTGCCGGCTGGCCGCGCGGTGGCGGTGGCGGCACCGGTTCGGCGGTGTCCTTGGCTTCGACCAGGCGGAAGTCGATCTTGCGGTCCTCCATGCTCGCCTTCAGCACCAGCACCCGCACGCGGTCGCCGAGGCGGTATTCGCGCCCACGCCGCTCGCCGGCCAAGGTCTTGCGGATCGGGTCGAAGTGGTAATAGTCCTGCGGCAGCTGGGTCACGTGGACCAGGCCGTTGACCTTGGAATCGTCCAGCTCGATGAACAGGCCGAAGCTGGTGACGCCGCTGATCACGCCATCGAACTGGCCGCCGACATGCTTCTCCATCCACGCGGCGCGGTAGCGCTCGTCGACTTCGCGTTCGGCCTCGTCGGCACGGCGCTCGCGCTCGGAGCACTGCAGCGCCAGCGCGGCCATCTCGCGGGCGTTGTACAGGTACTTGTCGGCGCGCCCGCCGGTCAGCGCGTACTTGATGGCGCGATGCACGAGCAGGTCGGGATAGCGGCGAATGGGCGAAGTGAAATGCGCATAGGCCTCCAGCGCCAAGCCGAAGTGGCCGTGGTTCTCGGGCGAGTACACGGCCAGGCTCTGGCTGCGCAGCAGCACCGACTCCAGCAGCGTCGCGTCGGGACGTTCGCGCACCTTCTTCAGCAGCTTGGTGTAGTCGCCCGGCTTGACCTTGCTCCACGGCGGCAGGCTGAGCTTGAACTCCTTGAGGAATTCCAGCAGGTCTTCGTACTTGTGCTCCGGCGGGCGCTCGTGGATGCGGAACGGCGCGGGGATGTGGTTGGCGATCAGGTAGCGTGCCGCCTCCACGTTCGCCGCGATCATGCATTCCTCGATCAGCTTGTGCGCATCGTTGCGCACCAGCATGCCGGCCTGGGTGACCTCGCCGCGGTTGTCGAGCACGAAGCGCACTTCGGACGAAGAGAACTCGATCGCGCCGCGCTGCGCGCGCGCCTTGGCCAGCACGTGGTACAGCTGGAACAACTGCTGCACCTGCGGCAGCAACGCCCCGACCTGGGCCTTGGCCTCGGCATCGTCCTCGCCCACCGCCTTCCATGCCTGGGTGTAGGTCAGGCGCGCGTGCGAGTTCATCACCGCTTCGTAGAAGCGCGAAGCGGTCACCTCGCCCGCACGGTCGACCTGCATGTCGCAGACGAAACACATGCGGTCGACCTTGGGATTGAGCGAGCAGATGCCGTTGGACAGCGTCTCCGGCAGCATCGGCACGACGAACCCGGGGAAATACACCGAGGTCGCGCGGCGCTGTGCCTCGCCGTCCAGCGGCGTGCCGGGGCGCACGTAGTGGGAGACATCGGCGATGGCGACCACCAGGCGGAAGCCATCGCGGGTGGGTTCGCAATAAACCGCGTCGTCGAAGTCCTTGGCGTCCTCGCCGTCGATCGTCACCAGGGCGGTGGCGCGCAGGTCGACGCGGCCGGCGATCATCGCCGGCTCGACCACCAGCGGCACCGCCGCGGCCTCGTCGAGCACTTCCTGCGGGAACTCGTGCGGCAGGTCGTGGCCGTGGATCGCGGTCTCGACCACCAGCGACGGGGTGAGCTTGTCGCCCAGCACCGCGATGATCTTGCCGATGGCCGGGCGGCGGCCGTCGGGCGGCGCGATCATCTCGCACACCACCAGTTGGCCCTCGCGCGCGCCGCCGGTCTGGTCGGCGGGGATCTGCAGGTTGCGCTGGATGCGCTTGTCGTCCGGATCGACATAGGCAATGCCCAGCTCATAACCGAAGCGGCCGATCAGGCGTGTCACCCGGCGCTCGAGCACGCGCGCGATGCTGCCTTCGCGGCGGCCGCGGCGGTCGATGCCGGTGACGTTGGCCAGCGCGCGGTCGCCATGCATCACCTTGCGCATCTCGAACGGCGGCAGGAACAGGTCGTCGCCGCCCTCCTCCGGGCGCAGGAAGCCGAAGCCGTCCGGGTTGGCGATCACCACGCCGGCGATCAGGTTGGTGTGCTTGACCGGCGCGTAGCCGCCGCGGCGGTTCTGCACCAGTTGTGCCTCGCGCACCATGGCGCCCAGGCGCTTGCCGAGCGCATCGATGCGGTGCGACTGGCCGAGGCGTTCGGCGATCTCATCGGCGGTCTGCGGACCGTCGCAGTCTTCCAGCAGTTGCAGGATGGCTTCGCGGCTGGCGATCGGGTCGGCGTAGCGCTCGGCCTCGCGTGCGGCGTGCGGGTCCTGGAAGGCGCCGCCGGCACCGGCCGGCAGCGGCTGGCGCTCGACCTGCGGCGGCGGCACGCGGCGGCCGGGGCCACCGGCGCCAGGCCGGGGTTGACCCTGTGCCGGCTTGCCGGCCCCCGCCCTGGCGGGACCTGGCTTGCCTTGGGCTGCTCTGCCCTGTGCCGGCTTTGCAGACCCGGCGGTGGCCATCGACTCCGGCATCCACGGCGGCAACTTGGCCTTGGCGGCCTTGCCAGGCTTACCCGAAGGAGCGGATTTGCCCGGGGCGGCAGCGCGCGCCGGAGCGTTGGGGGCCTTGCCGGCACCCCTGGCGTTCTTTTTTGTCATTTAGAGATGGTACCCCCGCACCGCATCAATCCGGTGTCACGCCCGTCTTGCGCGGCCACCTCGATCAAAGCCATTGACAGCCGGCCGCGCGGCCATGAGAATACGCGGCTCGCACCTGCCCAGGTGGCGGAATTGGTAGACGCACTAGTTTCAGGTACTAGCGGGTAAAACCGTGGAGGTTCGAGTCCTCTCCTGGGCACCAGCAGTTCAAAAAAAACACCGCTTTGGCGGTGTTTTTTTTGAACTGCTGGTGCCGGGCCTCGGTGCCTCCTATCCCCTGCGGCTGTCGCCGCGCCCCCCTTGACAAAGGGGGGCTTTACGCCGAATTGTCAGCGCCAAAAGCTCCGCACCCTCCCCTTCTCCCGCCTGCGGGACATCAGTCCCCTTTTTGGGGGAAGGTGCCCGAAGGGCGGATGAGGGCGCCTCAGCGCGCGGCTATGCCGGCTTCGCGCAGGGCTTGGGCCCAGATGCGGTAGCCGGCTTCGCTTGGGTGCGTGGTGTCGGGGAACAGGGATTCGGGAAGCGTGCCGTCTTTTTGCAGGAAGCGTTGGCCGATATCCAGGAGGCGGACGTTCGAATCGTTGCCGAAGCGGGCGGCCAGTAACCGGTTGGTTTCCCTGATCGGTGCGCGCAGCGCGTCTTCGGCGTGGCGGCCGCGCGGGAAGATGCCCATCAGGATGATCTTGGCCTGCGGGAGTCGCTCTTTTACTTCCGCCACGATGGCTTCTACGCCGGCCGCTACTTCCTTGGGCGTGTTGGTGCGGGCGTGGTCGGTGCCGGTGAGGTTGTTGGTGCCGATGTTGATGACGACCCATTGCGGCGCCAGGCCGTCGAGTTCGCCCTGACGGATCCGCCATAGGGCGTTCTGGGTGCGGTCCCAGCCGAAGCCGAGGTTGAGCACTGGGCGCTGGCCGTAGAGCCATTGCCATGCGGCCGGTCCGCTGGCGCGTACGCCGCGCGGCGGGCCGCTCCAGAAGTGGGTGATCGAGTCGCCGATCATCACCACCTCCGGCTGCAAGGTGCGTGCGGCGGCCAGTGCGCCGCGATGGCGGGCGAGCCAGTCGTAGGAATCCTGCTCCAGCCACCGCACCGGGATCAGCGCGGTGTTGAAGCCGGTACCGAGCTGGGCCATGGGCAGGCGCGGCGGCTCGCCGAGCAGGCGCGCCAGGGTGGGTTCGATCGCCTCGGCCATGTTCCGCTGGCCGAGGGTGTCCGGGTGCAACGCGCCGGCCGGCGGGGTGAAGCGGGTGTCGTAGAAGCGCGCGGCATCGAGTTGGCCTTCGCGCAGGAAGACCGGGCCGATGTCGAGATAGGTCACGCGCGGGTTGTCGCCATAGCGCTCGGCCAGGTAGCGGTTGACCGCCGCGTCGGCGCGGCTCTTTTCGGCGGAGATAGCGCTGGGCAGCAGGCCGAGCAACAGGATGCGGGTATCGGGCAGCTTCTGCTCCAGCGTGGCGACGACCGCGTCGATGCCCAACTGCGTCTGTTCGGCACTGTGCTGGAGCCAGCCGGTGTTGTTGGTGCCGACCAGCAGCACCGCCACCTTCGGGTGCAGGCCATCGACCTCGCCGTGGTTCAACCGCCACAGCACATGCTGCGTGCCGTCCCCACTGAAGCCGAGGTTGAGCGCTCCGCGCGCGCCATAGAACGTTTGCCAGGCCGGTTGGAAATCCTCGTCCGGCGCCTGGACCTTCTCGTAATTCTGGGTGATCGAATCGCCGATCAGCAGCAGCGGCGCCTGCGGGTGGACGCGTACCTGCGCCAGGACCTGGGCATGGCGCTGCGCCCACCACGGCTGGTCGAGGCGATCGCTGGGAATGGCCGACACCGGCACGTCCGCGGGTGCCGCAGACGCGGCCAACACCCACAGCGAAAGGAGCAGCCCCACCAGGCTGCCGCTTGCGAACCCACGGCGCACTTTCATCCCCACCCACTCCGATCGATAAGCATCGTGATTGTGGTGGGCTTCCTCACCACGCGACAAGCCTTGCCGACCTGCATTGCGCATCGGCGCGCGGCTCGTCGCGATTGCTTGACAGCCCTCGCCCGCCAAGCGAAAATTCCCGCCCTGAAATGCCCAGGTGGCGGAATTGGTAGACGCACTAGTTTCAGGTACTAGCGGGTAAAACCGTGGAGGTTCGAGTCCTCTCCTGGGCACCAGCAGTTCAAAAAAAAACACCGCCTTGGCGGTGTTTTTTTTTGAACTGCTGGTGCCGGGCCTCGTTGCTTCCTATCCCCTGCGGCTGTCGCCGCGCCCCCCTTGACAAAGGGGGGCTCTACGCCGCATTGCCAGCGCCAAAAGCACTACGCCCTTCCCTTCTCCCGCCTGCGGGACATCAGCCCCCTTTTTGGGAGAAGGTGCCCGAAGGGCGGATGAGGGCGCTGTAGTTTTTTGATTCGCTGGCGCCATACCTCGAATCTGCGTGCCGCCCTTTTTCAGGGCGAGTCGATCGCGTCCACGCCGTGGTCAACGCCGGGCCGGCCTTGCGGCAGTCACTTCCTGTTACGCACGCACGGCGCCCAGGGCGACCGAGTGCGAGTGTTATATAATAACATTTCCTGATTGAAGCATGACTTCGACAACTGCGCTCGATGCGCCAGCGCAACCCGACCACGCTTTAGGACATCGTAGAACTAGGGATGAAGCCTCCATCCATCGTCAGGCCGCGGGCGCTGTTGGCCGCCAGCCTTGCTGTTGCCTCGTATGCGGGCACGGCTGCGTCCACGCCGATCGCCAGTGCTTCAAGCACAACCGAAACACGGGGAAAAGCCCGGACTTCTGCCGCCGACACGGTGACGTTGGAGGAGGTTCTCGTCGTTGGCAGTCATATCCGCGACGCCACGGCCGGCGGATCTTCTCCTGTGATCGTCTTTGACAAGGAAGCCATCGAGCGTACGGGTGTGGCCACGATGCAGCAGTTCTTCGAGAAGCTGCCGCAGAATTTCGGCGGTGGCGCCAACGGCGCCAACGTCGCCAGCCTGGGGACGGATCGCGACACCCGGAACAATTTCGGCCAGGGTACGTCGATCAACCTGCGCGGGCTCGGCACCGGCACGGCGTTGACGCTGATCAACGGTCACCGCGTGAGCTCGTCGAACCGTTATCAGTACGTCGACGTGTCGCTGATTCCGTTGAGCGCCGTCGAGCGCGTGGAAATCCTGACCGACGGTGCCTCCGCGATCTATGGCGCCGATGCCGTTGGCGGCGTCGTCAATATCATTTTACGGCGGGATTTCACCGGGTACGAGACCACGCTGCGCTACGGCACCGTTACCGCCGGCACCATGAACGAGTACCAGGCCTCGCAGGCTGCGGGCTGGGCCTGGGAGGGTGGCCATGTAATGGCCAGTTATGAATTCCTGAAGCAGGACAACCTTTCCGCGACCGACAAGCGTTTTTCGAAGAACGTCACCTTCAGGCCCTACGACCTGTATCCGGGCTCGAAGCGGCACAGCGTCTATATCGACGGCAGCCAGCAGATCAACGACGTGCTGATGCTCACCATGACCGGCTCCTTCGCCAAGCGCGACATGGACACGACCATTTCAGGAACGGCCGACGAAACGCGCTTGTTTCCCTCTACCCAGCAGTTCGACCTGTTCGCCGGGCTTACCCTGGACCTGCCTGGGCAGTGGCAGGCCCGCTTGAATTCCGGATACGGCAAAAGCAAGGTCAGATACGAGCGGACTACCATCACCCGCCGTTCGGCGGAGACCGTTTTGCCAACGGACATGCACTCGGATACCCGCTACCTGGAACTGGTCGCGGATGGCGAGGTATTCGCGCTCCCCGCTGGCGGCGTACGTGCAGCGTTCGGTGCCAGCCATCGGCGCGATGGCTACGACTTCTCCGACTACCGCGGATTGGAACGGCCCCTCGATCTGAGTCGGAACATCACCTCCGCCTTCGGCGAGTTGACCATCCCCTTGCTGAAAGATCTCCCGGGCGTGCGCCGCCTGTCGCTGACCGCGGCAGCGCGCTACGACGCCTACAGCGACTTCGGCTCCACGATCAATCCGAAGTTCGGCCTGTCGTGGGCAGCAACCGCAGGCCTGTCGTTTCGTACCAGCTATGGGCGATCGTATCGGGCACCGGTGTATCAGGACATGCAGCTGAACAACATCGTCGTGGTCGCCAACGTGCCGAATCCGGCTGCGCCAAGCGGCAAGACGGTCCTCATGATGCTCTCCAACGGGAACCCCAACCTCGGCCCTGAGCGCGCAGAAACGTGGACGAGCGGATTCTCGTTCGCGCCGCAGGCCATCCCCGGCCTCAAGATCGAAGCGAACTACTATGACATCGACTACGACGACCGGATCGATAGCGGATATGCGGGCAGCTATCCATCCCTCTTTTCCCAGCCCACCGCACCCTACGCCGACATCCTGACCTTCAACCCGTCGCCCCAACAGATCCAGGAAACTCGCCAGCTCGGGTTATCCGGCCTTGGGTTGTACGTTTCCCGGGCAGGCCCATATGCCCTTCCCGCCGACCGGGACGGAACGGACACTGAGGTCATCCTCGACAATCGCTTCCGCAATAACGCGCTCACCTCGCAGCGAGGGATGGATTTCGATGCCTCGTACAGTTTCGACGCGGGCGAGAGCAACATCGCGCTGAATCTTGCGGGTCAGTACATCATCGAATCCAGGCGCCGCTTGACCAGTACGTCTCCCGAGGTCGATGCGTTGAACTCGGTGTATCAGCCAGTCGATCTCAAGCTACGCGGCGGTGCCGCGCTGACCCGGCGCAACGTGGCCGGTGGCGTCTTCGTGAACTATGTGGACGACTACCGCGACCCCTCCAACCTCGCCGACCCGCATGTGGACTCGTGGATCACCGTGGACTTGTACCTCAAGTACACCTTTGCTTCCTCTGCGCGGTCGCAGAAGGGCACCAGCCTCGCCCTGAATATACAAAACCTCTTCGACAGGGATCCGCCGTTCGTCGTCAACCGCATCAACACGGGCTTTGACCCCACCAACGCCACCCCGCTCGGACGCTTCGTGTCCATGACCCTGACGCATCAGTGGTGAGTCCGCGAGGCAAATGAACCCAATGACCGCTCACTTCCCCGCTCGCAACGCGGCGATCTCGGCGTTGTCGCAAACGTTCGGTGTAGCTGCAACGCAACTCAGGCTGATGTGGCGCGAGCGGCGGCTGCTCTGGCTCGCCCTCGCGGTCCTGCTTCTCGCCGGCACCTCGGTTGCCGCAAGCACGGCCCGCTTGTCCGCCCAGGCCCAGGAGCGGCAGGCTGTCGCCGAGGAGGAAGCGCGGCTTTGGGATGGCCAGGGTGTGATCGACCCCCATCACGCCGCTCATGTTGGCCGCGCCGTCCCCGCGCCCATACGACCACTGGCTGCTTTCGATCCCGGGCTGTCCGATTTCGTCGGCTCGTCGGTCTTCATCGGGGGCCACGCGCAGAACCCGGCCCGCCACAGGCCGATAGAGGCGGGCACGGCCCTGAGCCGCTTCGGCGGATTCTCGGTGGCCTGGGCGCTGCAGGTCATCGCGCCCTTGCTGATCGTTCTGGCCGGCTTTGCCACCATGTCCGGCGAAGTCGCCCGGGAACGGCTCCGGCAGGAACTGGTTACCGGGGTTTCGCCTACGGCGCTGGTTGGCGGCAGGCTGATCGCCCTGGCAGCAGCAGCGGGATTGCTCGTGCTCGCCATGATCGCCGTGAGTCTTCCTGCCATCCTCCTGCAGGACGCTGGCGAGGCCGAGGTGGCGGGGCTCGCGGCCATTGGCTGCGCCTACGCGCTCTACCTCTTGGCGTTCTGCACCCTCACCGTCGCCGTCTCGGGCTGGTTCGACTCCGCGCGGATGTCCCTGGTCGTGCTGCTCGGCTTCTGGGTGGTGGCGACCGTGCTCGCACCGCGCGTTGCACCCGCCGTGGCCGGCGCCCTGGCGCCTACGCCCTCGGCCCCGGCGTTCAGAGCGGCCGTCACCCAGGAGGCGGAGAACGGCGTCAGCGGCCACGACCCCGCCGACGAACGGCTGGCTGCCGTCAAGGCCGAGCTGTTGGCACGCCACAAGGTCGATGACGTCGCGGATCTGCCGTTCAACTTCCGCGGCGTCGCGCTGGAATTCGGCGAGAAGAACTCCACGGACACGTACAACCGGCACTTCGAGCGCATCTACGCCGCTTACCGCCAGCAGGAGGCCGTGCAACGCGTATTCGCCATCATCTCCCCCACCATCGCCCTGCAACCCTGGTCGCGTGCCTTCGCCGGCACCGATTTCGCCGCGCACCTGGCCTATCTGCGTGGCGTCGAGAGCTATCGCTATCGGCTGGTCCAGGCGCTGAACCGCGAGGTAAAGCACCACAAGCCGCCGCCCGGCGAGCAATACCATCTCGCCGATATCGCGACCATCACGCGTTCAGTCGTTTACACCCCGCGCAAGCAGCGCCTGGTGGACGTTGCCGCGACGCAGGCCCCCAACCTGGCGATTCTGCTGGGCTGGACCGTGCTCGCCCTTGGCCTGGCCTTCATCTCGGCCTTGTGCCTGGGAAGGCGCTCGTGAGCAGCCTCGCCATCACCGGCCATGAGGTCCGCCGTCTCCTTCGCGACCGTGCCCTGCCGGTGCTTCTGATTCTGCTCCTGGCCTTGGGCGCATATGCGGCGTGGAATGGCGCCGATTGGGCCCGCGAGCGCGGGGCGGCGATCGGTCTGCTCGAGGCAGAGGAGCAGGACACGGCCGCACGCGCTCGCAAGTTCGTCGGGAACGCTCCATCGGTGTTGCCGCGGTCGCAGCCGGTGCTGCCTGGCGGATCGATGGCGCCGTTGTCGATCGGCCAGGCCGATGCCTACCCTTTCACCGCCGATGTCGTTGCGCTGGGGGGTTACACGCAGCTCTTCAAGCCGGGCTGGGCCGACATCGGCAACCCTGCCGCGCGGGCCGCGGGCCGGTTCGACCTGGCCTTCGTCATCGTCTTCCTGCTGCCACTCGTCGTCCTCGCCGTCACCTATGACCTGTGGTCGCGCGAGCGCGAGCGCGGTGTCGCGGCCATGGTGCTGTCGCAGCCGGTCGCCGCCGCGCCGCTGATCGCCGTCAAGGCGCTGGCCCGCGGCTTGATCGTGCTGCTCCCCTCAATGGCCATCATCGTGGCCGTCGCAGCGGGGGCCGGGGCGCAAGATCCGGCGGGCCTGATGGCCCTGGCATCGACGGTCCTGGCCTATGGGGGTTTCTGGCTGGCGGTGGCGGTGATCATCGGCCTCCATGCCCGGCGCTCGACCGAGGCGGCGATCGCCGCCGGTGCGACCTGGCTGCTGGTCGTGATCATGATGCCGTCGCTGAGTCTTGCAGCCATCGATCTGGTTTCCCCGCCACCGTCGGAGATGCGCTTCGCCACCGACATGAAGGCACGGATGACCGGGATTGCCGAGCGCCAGCGTCTCCATCGTCAATCCAATCCGACGCCGGCGCGTACGCCGGCGCCCAGAATTCCCGATCAAATGCGAGACGACTACGCCGACCGGGTCGCCGCCGATCTCGAACTGGCACCGATGATCGCAGCACACAGGCAAGCATTGGAGGCACGGCGCCATCTTCTCGACAAGGCGCGATTCTTCCTGCCCTCGGTTGCCGTCCAGGATGCGCTGGACCGCATCGCCGGCTCCGATGCTGGCCGTGCAATCGCCTTCCAGAGCCAGGTAATAAGGTTCTGGCAGGAACGTCGGCTATTGCATAAAGCGTATCTGGATCGCGACGCCATGCAGACCCTCGCCGAGTACGACGAACTGCCGCGCTTCCGCTTCCGCGAAACAGGTGGCGCCTTCCAGCGCGGCGTACTGGCGGATCTGGCCGCACTGGTCATCGCCACCGCGCTCATCCTGATCGCCGCCTGGTCCCTGCGTGGTCGGGCGGCGACGCCATAAGGAGACTTCCACATGCTTTCCGCAAAGAACCTGACCAAGCACCACGGCACGCACCGTGCACTCGATAACGTCAGTTTCACCGTGGATCCCGGGGAGATCTACTGCCTGCTCGGCGCCAATGGCGCCGGCAAGTCGACAACCATCAAGCTTTTCCTTGGCTTCCTCAAGCCCACTTCGGGTTCCGCCGAGGTGGCCGGTCTCGATGCCCAGTCCGAACCGCAGGCGGTGCGGCGGCGGCTGCTCTATATCCCCGAGACAGTCGCCCTCTACGACGAACTGACCGGCTACGAGAACCTCGACTATTTCGCGCGGCTGGCCGACGTGGAAGACCGTTCACCCGCGCGCTTGCGCGAGGCCCTGCACGCGGCTGGCTTGGCCTCCGATGTGCTGGACCGGCGGGTTGGCCACTATTCCAAGGGCATGCGCCAAAAGGTAGGCATCGCCCTCGCCATCGCCAAGGAAGCCAAGGCCCTGCTGCTGGACGAGCCCACCTCGGGTCTGGACCCCGAGGCTTCGGCGGAATTCCACGACTTGCTGTTGCGTCAGCGCGACCGCGGCGCAGCGATCCTGATGGCTACCCACGACCTTTTTCGTGCGCAGGAGGTGGCCACCACGATCGGCCTCATGCAGGCCGGGCGGCTGCGCAGGACGCTGGACGCCACCACCATCACGGCAAACGATCTGGAGAGCCTCTACCTCGAAGAAATGCGCCGGCATCGCTAGCCGGCCACGACTTCAAGTCCGCCCGGGCTGCCAGACCAGCGCCGGAGCCATGCCTCGATATTGATCTGGGGCCCGAATATCCCGAGCACCTGTGACGAATGGTCGGCACTGACCCGGCGAATGCCGGCATCGGCGCCGGCACCATCGATGAGCCCGTGTTTCGCCAGCATCCCATCGACGAGCATGCTCCTTATGAATTCCCGGTGGTGCTGCGTGACCGCGACCGAGTGATCGTCCAGATAGCACTTCACCTTTCGGGAAAGGAGCGCTGCTGGAAGCAGGCCTTCAAAGGCACGGCGCGCAATCGTCCGATCCTCCGCGTCGGCCACGAGCAGGTGAATCGGTATCCGGGCAAACAGCTCGACGACCGGCTGCGCGCTGATCGGGGAAACGCCATGCCAGCTACCGGCTCCCTCGAAAGGATCCAGAATACTGGCAGGAAAGATCATTCGGCCAATGTGGGCCAATTTGTGCGGAGATATGCGATGGCCGCGAGCAAGCGCATGCCGCATCCATGCGGGCTGCATATCGGCATGTTCGGTCGCGCTCACACGTACCCATTCGCACGGGTTTCCCCAGCCCCCATTGATCCGGCTGGGCTTCTTGAGCACGCCATGAAGAATGGCCTGCTTCAACACCCCGTAGAACGAGTCACCGGACTGGGCCGTTTCGAACGCAACGCGCAACAACTCGCGGTCGATGCCGTGGCGCCATGCGTAGTCGATTGCGGCGGCGTTGCCCTTGAAGCGCAGAAAGACGGCGTCGCCGCCCACCCCGGTGAACTGCACCGGCTCTCCACCTGCGGCACCGCCCAGCCCCGCACGACGATGGAGAAGATAGCCGGAACAGTGCGCAGGCCGGACCGTACGCGGAAACCCGAGAATGTCCTCCAGTGAACAGTGCGATGCTCGCTCGTACTCAATGAACTCGCAGTTCCTGCCGGATGACTGACAGGCACCCGCAACCGCCATTCTTGCAAACGCCCGCTCGTCCGATCCAATGCCGGAATCGAAGTGATGAATGCACTGAACTTCGGGTTTGGAGGGGGCGTGAAGCAAGCCCGCCAGGACAATCGATGAATCAAGTCCGCCGGATAACTGCAACTGGATATGGCCATGTTGGCTCGCCAATGCCCCAATGCAGCCCAGCAAGGTCGACCTCGCCAGCCGAACGGCCTCGCCCAGGTCGGTGATGGGCTCATCGGCAGCCGTCCTTGCTATATCCCAGAGACATTGACGGGCTACGGGTCTGCCGTTCTCGATCGTGACCCCTTCGCCAGCTTCGATCGCGGTGATTTCCTTGAAGCCTGTCCGGCTCGAATCCCGAAATGGGAAGAGCAGCGAATAGGCCAGGTAGGACCAGTTGAGGGAAAAATCCCTCGGCTGCAAAAGCAGACAGTCCTCCATGTTGGAAAACACGACCGTCAACTGGTCCACGGTTGTCATGTAACAAGGAATCTCGGCGGTTGGATCACGCAAGGCAAACCAGCTTTGGGCTTGCTCGTCATAACCGACGGCCACGTATCTTCCCCAGTACCGCTCCACGATGGTGCGACCCTGGGTCCTGCAGGCAGCGTGGGCGGAAGCCGCATCGAGGACGGCGCGTTCGGGAATGCTGTCGACGCCGAAGTTCTTGGTGAACAGCTTGCCAAGAACGACGAGCGAGCCGGCTCGGCCGCATTCGAAGAACCCTGGTTCGTCGCTTTGAAAGTAGATCGCGGCGCCCTTCCCCCTCAAGACACAGGAAATTCCGGGAATTCCCTGCTCTATCCTCTCGATGGCGCAATTCGCTTGCTCAACAGCCGACTCCGACCCGCTGTTCCAGAATATGGCGACGTATCGGTACATAGGCCATGTATTGTCATAGCACCAGGACGGGGACCATCCGGCGCAGATTGAAGGGAATGTCAGTCAGAACCAGGTCGCCATGCTGCAACCAGCAGTGCGCCGCGAACGGTTCCGCACGGACCGCAAATATCCAGGAAGGAAAGATTCCGTATTTCGACAGGAACTCGTTCAGCGCCAGGCAGTAGAGGAAGCACTCATCGGTCTTCTTGAAGCCAAGGGGCCTGAGCCAGTCGAACACACGAACCAGCGATGCCAGTTCGCCGACATGGGTCGGCCGGTCCCGCATGGCCCGCTTTCCTCTGCGCACCCTCGATACCGTGTATCTGAACGGCAGAAATTTCTTGCTGCAGGCCGCATAGGCTACCGAGGCCACAAACCTGCGGAGGTCGCGGACCGTGATGTCCGGGCGTCCTCGAAGTTCTCCTTCCCGTACCCAATGCGTCGGCAGTTCAACCGTGACGGAAGCAGCGGACTTACCCAGCTTCGGATCCCGGGTGACCAGGCCGCGATCGATCAACGACTGCAGCAGCGTGGGTGCGGCGTGGCCATCGGGCCCGGCCGGCCAACCCAAAATGAAGGCGCCAAGGCGCGCTGCCTTGCCCTTGTCGATCGACAAATATTTTCCTGTGGTCAGATCCAGTATGAAGACCACCTCGCTGGCCATACATACATAGGCATGCCTGGACAGGAAATAGGGAGGCGCTATCGGTTCCATCTTGCCCCTGTTTCCACTCGGAACTGAAAGCGGTGCATGTCGAGCATGCACCGCCAACACCTTCGAAAGGCCGTGCGTTACGGCGACGTGGTCGGGAAGGCGCCATCCCACAAGGTGCCGTGGTTATGCGCCTTGGTTTCCGAAACCACCGAACCCAGCTCGATCAGCTCGTTGCCAGCCTGGTCATGCGCACTGGATTCACTGCCTACCAGACCCAGCTCAATCAGTTCGTTCATGAACATATCCTCTAGTCAGTAGATGTACCCGGGAAATTGCAGTGGGTACGCTGCAAACCTAACCGGCTGCAGGAGCGCCTGTCGACGATCGTGGGGCGCGCAAGTGATGTTCAATTGTAACCGTGGTTGCGGAATCGCAACTTGCTCGGGCACGCGTTCGCACTTCCGCGATAATCGCCAAGAGGCAAGGATCGCAAATTCTCGATTTGCCATGAATCCAGTATCCATATAGAGCGCAGGTGGATGAGTACCGAGATCAACAATGATGGATTCGATCCAACCCTGCTACTGAAAGGAATCTTTCCATTGCCAAGGCTCATCCGCTTCGTCCGTGAGCGATGCGCGCCACGCAGCCTGGACGAAGCTGTATTGGTGGAAGAATGGCGAGAGGCGCGAGCCGTGGCGCTTCGCCTGACCGCCGACGAAGCGGGAAGCGCTGACGACATTGGCGTGCAGCCACTGCCGGAAGACATGAAACCACTGGCAGAACAGGTGCTGCGACAGCCCTCGACACACCGCTTCACCTCCCTGCTGCCGCGCTCGTGGTGCATGGTGGAAATAGATCGCATGGTCGTTTTCCAGGAATCACTCAACCTGCGCCATATCGATCAGCTCAAGGCATCCTTGCCGCCGACGCCGAGCGCACAGGACGTCATGGACCTTGCCTCCTGCACCGGCGCACGCACCCACCCGCTGGTTCGCTTCTCTCAATCCGATGGCGATTACACCTTCGCATCGGAGTCCAACGATCTGCGCTTTCTGGACGTCACGACGGTCGAGCCTGCCGCCATTGCGAACTACGAGCCGTTCGGCTCGGCAAGTCATGCGCTCGTGATCTATCTTGGCTTCAGCGACAACGTGATCAGTGCCACCCGGTTTGGAAAGCGGATAATCCTGACAAACGGGTCGCACCGCGCATACTTGTTACGCGAATTGGGTTTCCGTTACGTTCCCTGCCTGCTGACGGATGCTTCCGATGGAGACATGTCCGACGTCCTGCTGCCTGCGGCCGTCAAGCAGGATCGACCGCGCTATCTGCAGGCGCCGAGGCCGCCCTTGTTCAAGGACTACGCCGACTCGCGCCTGACACGGATTGTCCCGGTCGTCCGCAAGAACTACGTCCTCCGAGCCAAATTGGACTTGCAGAGGACGACAGTGCCGGCAATGTAGGGCCGTCGTCGCCGCGGCGCCTCATGCGGCGTCAATGGGAACGCGCCGCCTTGCTCCGGCCACCGTCGAGATATATCACCTGATCCGTTTCCGCGATCACGGTCCGCCGATGGGTGATGGCAAGCACGGTCACATCGGCCGAGAGTGTGCGGATGTGGGCCATGACGTCGCGCTCGGTCGCATCGTCGAGTGCGGAGCTCGCCTCGTCCAGGAAGATAATCGCAGGATCGCCATAAAGCGCACGGGCGATGGCGATCCGCTGGCGCTCGCCGCCGGAAAGTTTCAGGCCGCGCTCGCCCACCGTGGTATCGAAGCCTTGCGGCAAATCGTCGATGAACGGGAGGATCGCCGCCTTCCTTGCGGCATGGCGCAGGCGGGCGTCGTCGCGCGTGCGGCCCAGCAGGATGTTGTCGGCCAGGCTTTCGTTGAGCAGGACGACATCCTGCGGCACGACGGCGACAATGGCATACCAATCGGCGCGGTCGATGCCGGCAAGGTCCACGCCATCAATGAGAATGCGGCCGGTGTGGGGCTCGATCGATTTCAGGGCCAGCTTGAACACCGTGGATTTTCCCGCCCCGGTCTCCCCCATCAGAAAAGTGATGCCGTTCCGCTCGGCATGGAAGGAGACGCCCGCTACGCCACGACCGTTGTCATAGCTATGGCCAACATCTTCGAAGGCTATCCGGCCACTGCGCGGTGCGAAAATCGTCGTATTGGACACCTGCCGCTCTTCCGGCGCTGCCCATAAGCGCGCAAGCGGGGCGAGCATGGCCCACGAGCGGGCAACGTCATCGATGGAGCGCGCGATCATCTCGAAGGGCAGGTTGAGCTGCAGCAGCAGCATGTTGAACAGGACGATATCGCCCACGGTCAGAGCCCCGCTCTGGTAGCGCGGCAGCAGAAGCATGAAGGTGACGGCGAACTGGATCGCCACCCCCAGGCCCAGCAGGGCGATATAGCCAACACGCCGCAGGACGTAGGCACGCCAATTGTCCCGCACTTCTTGCGCCTTCTGTTCGAAGCGCCGGCTCATCCAGGCATGACTGCCGAACTGCCGCAACGTCTCCATTGCGTTCATGGCGTTGCCGACGAAGCGGGCGTTCTCCTGGCTCGCCTCGACAGCCGCCTCAAGGTAGACGCGCGCGCGCCGGGTGGCGATCGTCGACAGGCTTATAGCAACCACGCCATAGACCGCCACGATCGCCACGATCTGAAGGTCGATCAGCGCACCGAGGGTGAGGAGCGTCAGCAGGATCTGCAATATGCCGGGAATGAACGCGACCAACCCCAGTTGCACCAGAACCTTCAGCGCGGTGCGCCCCTTCTCGCCGGCGGCCTGGATTTCCGCCGGATTGTGCTCGAAGAAGAAGACGGTCGTTTTCTTCAGGATGCGCGCAAAGTAGCGGGTACTGGTGATGAAGCCAAGGTTCTCGGAACTCATGAAGGACAGGTACTGCACCATGTGCTGCAGCGCCGAGCCAAGGCCGAGCAACACGGCGTAGGCCACCAGCGCCCAGGCCAGCGCCGGGGCGCCTTCCTGCGGGAGCCGGTCGATCAAGCGTGAGAACAGGTACGGCGCGGCGACCATCGTCACGCTGGACAGCAGAACGACGGTGGCAACAACGAGCAAGGTCCAGCGGTCGGACTTCCAGTAGGCGGCAACGATCTCGGGGATCGGCAGAACCGTGGACTTGGTCATCGGCAACGAATCAGCACCTGTAGCAGAGGGGATAGTGTGGCACCCACGCGCATGCATGCACCTTCGTTTACTGATGCAAATAACTCGTCACGCACTGCAACTCACGGAGATATTCGCAAGTCACCGCGTCGCTGCGATTGCGCGGGCGGCGAAGTTCGAACCGCCCAATAAAAAGCCCCGCCTTGCGGCGGGGCCCGGACGGGACTTGGGGAGGGAGAGCTCGCCCCGCCCGGTGGAGGTGCGCCGCGGAGCGGACTCCGCGACGCGGGCTAGTGGCCGCCGCCGGCCGCGGCGCCACCCGCGCCGGCACCGAACGGCGGCCTGGCCAGCCACAACAGCGCAATGATCGCCAGGAACGTCCAGCCGAGCAGATAGAAGATGTCGTTGAAGCCCATCTGCGAGGCCTGGTGGTTGATCATGTTGTTCAACACCGCCGCACCCTGCTGCAGGTCGCCATGGCCCGCGGCCAATACCTGCTCGCGAATGCCCGGTTCGTAGATCGAAATGTGCTCGGACAGGTTCGCATGGTGCTCGACCGTGCGCCGCGACCACAGATACGTCGTCAGCGAAGCCGCGAAACTGCCGCCCAGCGTACGCAGGAAGGTCGCCAGGCCCGAACCCGACGCGATCTCGCGGCCATCCAGGTCCGACAGCAGGATCTGCAGCACCGGCATGAAGAACAGCGCCACGCCCACGCCCATCACCAGCTGGATCATCGCCACATGGTGGAAGTCCACCTGCAGGTTGAAGTTCGAGCGGTAGAAACTGGTGAACGACATGAAGACGAAGGCAATGCTCGCCAGCACCCGCAGATCGAAGCGCATGGCGTACTTGCCCACGAATGGCGTCAGGATCACCGGCAGGATGCCGATGGGCGCCGTCGCCAGGCCGGCCCAGATCGCGGTGTAGCCCATGTCGCGCTGCAGCCACTGCGGGATCAGCAGGCTCACGCTGAAGAACGCCGCATAGGCCACCACCATCGCCAGGGTGCCGGCGCGGAAGTTGCGGTGGCGGAACAGCTTGAGGTCGACGATCGGGTCCTTGTCGGTCAGCTCCCAGATCACGAACACCACCAGCGCCACGGCGGCCACGCAGGCCAGCGCGACGATCAGGCTGGAATGGAACCAGTCCTCGTCATTGCCCAGGTCGAGCACCAGCTGTAGCGCACCCACGCCTACCACCAGCAGGGCCAGGCCGACATAGTCCATCTTCGGCCGCTCGATGTGCTCGGGGCGATGCCGCAGCTGCGAGCCGACGATGGAGCTGGCCAGGATGCCCAGCGGCACGTTGATCAGGAAGATCCATTCCCAGCTGTAGTTGTCGGTGATCCAGCCACCGAGGATCGGGCCGGCGATCGGCGCGACCACGGTGATCATCGCCAGCAGCGCCAGCGCCTGGCCGCGCTTGTCGCGTGGATAGATCGAGACCAGCAGGCTCTGCGTGATCGGGTACATCGGGCCGCAGACGAAACCCTGCAGCGCACGCGAGACCACCAGCATGCCCATGCTCTGGGCCAGGCCGCACAACAGCGAGGCCAGGGTGAAGGCGAGCGTGGACCACACGAACAGCTTGGTCTCGCCGAAGCGGCGCGACAAAAAGCCGGTCAGCGGCAAGGCGATCGCCATGCTGACCGCGAACGAGGTGATGACCCAGGTCGCCTGCTGCGAGCTGGCGCCGAGGTTGCCGGCGATGGTCGGCAGCGAGACGTTGGCGATGGTGGTGTCGAGCACCTGCATGAACGAGGCCATCGCCAGGCCGATCGTGCACAGCACCACGTTGGGCGGGCGGAAGCCGGCCGCCGCCGGGGCGGCCGGTGCACCCGGTGCGCCGGGTGCGGCGGGAGCTTGCGCTGACATCGTGGCTTAGCCCTTGCTCTGCGCCGGCAGGTTGGCCTGGATGATGCGGTGGATGTCCGCGTCGGCGTCCTTGAGCTGCTGCGCATAGACGTCGGTGTCGAACAGCGCGCCCTTGGCCGCCTGCGCCGGCAGCACGCTGCCCTTCTGGTCGTGCAGGTTGACGTCGACCTTCATCGACAAACCGATCCGCAGCGGGTTTTCCTTCAGCTGCTGCGGGTCCACGGCAATGCGCACCGGCACGCGCTGGACGATCTTGATCCAGTTGCCGCTGGCGTTTTGCGCCGGCAGCAACGAGAACGCGCTGCCCGTGCCCAGGCCGAGGCTGTCGATCTTGCCCTTGTACTTCACGCCACTGCCGTACAGGTCCGAGCGCAGTTCCACTTCCTGGCCCAGGCGCATGTGCTTGAGCTGGGTTTCCTTGAAGTTGGCTTCGACCCACACTTGCTCCAGCGGTACCACCGCCATCAGCACCGCGCCGGGCTGCACGCGCTGGCCGACCTGCACCGAGCGGCGCGCCACATAGCCGGACACCGGTGCCAGGATCGCGCTGCGGGCATTGTTGAGATGGGCCTGGCGCAGCTGCGCGGCGGCGGCCTGCACGTCCGGCTGGGTAGCCACGACGGTGTCGTCGACCAGCGCGCGGCTGGTCTCGAACTTCTCGCGCGAACCGCTCAACGCGGCTTCGGCGGAAGCCAGTTCGTCGCGGGCGTGGGCCAGTTCTTCGTTCGAGATCGCGCCGCTGGCGGCGAGGTCCTTGCGGCGGGCGAAGTCCTGGCGCACACGGTCGAGCGCGACCTGGCGGGCGTTCAGATCGGCCTGCGAGGCTTCGACGCTGCGGTACAGGCCGCGGACCTGGCGCACGGTGCGGGCCAGATTGGCTTCGGCCTGCTGCAGGGCGACCTGGGTATCGGCGGGGTCGAGCTGCACCAGCAGTTGGCCGCGCTCCACGCGCATGCCGTCCTCGGCGCCGATGCTGACGACCGTGCCGGGCACCAGCGGGGTGATCTGCACCTGGTTGCCCTGCACGTAGGCATCGTCGGTGTCTTCGAACCAACGGCCATACATGAAGTACCAGATCGTCACCGCGGCGGCCAGGACGATCACCAGCACCGCGAGGAGGCGCAGGAGCTTGCCGCGCTTGCTGCCCGCGGCGGGAGTCGGAGAAGTGGGGGTGGGTTGGCTCATGACGGGGCTCTATCAGGAATTCGGAATGGCGGTGGAATCGGTATTCGCGCTGGCGGCGGGCACGGCGGCGGGCTGCGGCGCGAAGCCGCCGCCCAACGCCTGGCGCAGCTTCACCGAGGCCAGGATCTGGTCGGACTGCAGGGCGGTCATGCGCTGCTGGGCGATGAGCAGTTGCTCTTCCACGCTCAGCACCTCGAGGAAGCTGCCGATGCCGGCGCGGTAGCGCTGCTGGGCCAGCGCATAGGCCGCCTCCGCAGTCTTCAGCGCCTCGGCCTGCGACTGCACGCGCGCTTCGAGCGAACGCACGGCGTTGACCTGGTCGGCAACCTCGTGCAGCGCGCCGACGATCTTCTGGTTGTAGTCGGCCACCGCCTGGTCGTAGGCAGCGTCCTTGCCGGACAGGTTGGCGCGCAAGCGGCCGCCATCGAAGATCGGCAGGCTGATCGCCGGCGCCAACAGGCCGAACACGGACTGGCTCTTCAGCAGGTCGCCGACATCGCTGGCGACCACGCCGCCAAGCGCGGTGATGTTGAAGCTCGGGTAGAACTTGGTCTTGGCCGAACGCACGTCCTTGTCGGCCGCCTCCACGCGCCAGCGCGCGGCGACCACGTCCGGGCGGTGGCCGAGCAGTTCGCTCGGCAGCACGCTCGGCAACTGCGCCAGCAGCGGGTCGGGCAGGTTCGGGCGCTGGATCTGCAGGCCGCGGTCCGGGCCCTGCCCGACCAGCGCGGCCAGGGCATTGCGCGCTTCGTCGATCTGCTGCTGCGCCGACTGGGCGCGCTGCGTGGCGGTGGGCACGCGCGCTTCGGCCTGGCGCAACTGCAGGTCGCTGTCGATGCCGGCGTTGCGGCGCTGGCGGGTCAGGTCGAGGGTCTTCTGCGCGCGCGCCAGCTCATCGTTGGCCACGTCGAGCAGGCGCCAGGCGTAGGCCAGTTCGGTGTAGGTCTCGGTGATCGCCGCCGACAGGTTCAGGCGCGCGGCCTGCGCATCGACCTCGGCCGCATGCACCTGGTCCACCGCCGCTTCCCAGGCGGCGCGTTTGCCGCCCCACAGGTCCACGCCGTAGCTGAAGTCGAGCACGACCTGGGCACTGCCCGCGTAGTGGCCGCCCATCTCGTCGCCGACCATCGATTCGGGCAGCTGCAAGCCTGTGTAGCCGGGCGAGACCGACAGGCTCGGCTGGCGCGATGCGTTGGCCGAGCCGGCCTGGGCCTGCGCCGAACGCAGGCGCGCGTCGGCAGCCGCCAGGCTCGGGCTGTTGCGCAGGCCTTCGTCGACCAGGGCATCGAGTTGCGGGTCGCCGAAGGCCTTCCACCAGTCGGTGGCCGGCCATTCGGCCGGGCTCAGGCCGGCCTGGCCGAGGGTCTTCTCGGCGTGCACGCTGGCCGGATCGTGGGGGTGATCCTGCGGTGCCAGGCCGCGGCTGCTGGCGCAGGCGGCCAGGGCCAGGGTCAGCAGGCAAATGGTCAGCGGCCGCAGCGCGCGGTCCAGCGGGCGCAGGGCGCGGCCGGCATTCGCAATGTCAGGAGTCATGGATGTCATGGGGAATTGAGGGAGTCGCGTACACGGGTCATCAGGGAAAGGAGCTGCTCGCGCTCTTCGGGCGTCAGGTCGCGCAGCGCGTAGGCCATGGCGGCGTCGCCGCGCTCCTTGAGCTGCGCCCACATCTGCCGGCCTTCGTCGGTCATCACGATCTGCAGTGCACGGCGGTCCAGCGCGTGCGGTTCGCGGCGCACGTAGCCCAGTGCCTCGAGCTTGTCGAGCAGGCGGGTCACCGCGCTCGGGGTCTGGTCCAGGGCCTGGGCCAGCTCGTTGGCGGTACAGGGCGATTTGATCGACAGGATCTTCAGGCCCACGTAGTGGCTGAAGCCGAAGTCCGGCAGCACGCCCTTCATCTCGGCATCCAGTTGGCGCACCAAGCCGTCCCGCACCTGGCGCAGCAACAGGCCGAAGCTGGGCGGCATGGCGGGGTGGTCGGTGAGGGTCGGACAGTTCATGGCGACGTATTCTCTTCCGAATGGAATATTTGTCAACGCAAATATCTCGATTGGAATTAAATGCTGCGTTGCATCCATGGGACGGTGGGCAGCGGGAGGGCGCCACCTTAATGCGCGGCTGGCTTGGCCTGGTAATACAATCTGGTCAATGAATGTCGATAGCCGGCCAGATCCGCAGCCCGCCGACGCCGTCCACCCCACTGCCTTGCACGAGTGGCTGGAGCGCGGCGATGGGCCGCCCGTCGTGGGTTTTCGGGTCTGCAGCGCCCAGGGGCTGGCGCATGAAGTGGATTGGCACCGGCATGTGCGCGGACAGCTCATCCACGTGGACAGCGGCCTGCTCACCACCCGCACCGCGGCCGGCGACTGGTCGCTGCCGGCCGGCTGCGCCGGCTGGATGCCGCCGGGCGAGCTGCACACGGTGAGCATCTCCGGGCCGCTGCAGGGCTGGGGCCTGCTGATCGCGCCGGCCGTCTCGGCCGCCCTGCCCGCCCAGCCCTGCGTGCTCGGCATCGGCGAACTGGTGCGCCAGCTCGCCTTGCGCGTGGTCGATTGGCCCTTCGACGCCGAACCCGAGGCCGCACGCCTGCGCCTGTCGCAAGTGTTGCTGGACGAACTGGCGCAGGCGCCGCCGCGCGGCCTGCACCTGCCGATGCCGCAGGACCGCCGGCTGCTGCGCATCGCCTTGAAACTGCTCGCCGACCCGGCCGACAACCACGACCTGGCGCACTGGGCCGACTGGGCCGGCCTGTCCACGCGCAGCCTCACCCGGCACTTCCGCCACGAAACCGGTTTGAGCTTCGCGCAGTGGCGGCAGCAGGCGCGACTGGCCGAGTCGCTGCGCTTGCTGCACGAGGGCGAGCGCGTCGGCGCCATCGCCCACCAGCTCGGCTACAGCAGCCCCAGCGCCTTCGTCACCGCCTTCCGCCAGTGCTACGGCCTGCCGCCGGCGCGCTGGCTGCAGCGCGGGCAGCCCGCCGACACCGCACCCGGCTTGGCATCCCCGGCCGCATCCGGATAATCGACCGCCTCGCGCCCCCGGCTCCGCCGCGGCGCCTTCCACAGGTACCACCGTCGCATGACCGATCTGACCCGCCCCACGTTCCACGGCTTCGAGCAGCTGCCGTTGCGCGAGTACGCCGAGCGCGCCTATCTCGACTATTCGATGTACGTCGTGCTGGACCGCGCCCTGCCCTTCCTCGGCGACGGCCTCAAGCCGGTGCAGCGGCGCATTGTGTACGCGATGAGCGAGCTCGGCTTGAATGCCGCGTCCAAGCCGAAGAAGTCCGCGCGCACCGTGGGCGATGTCATCGGCAAATACCACCCGCACGGCGACAGCGCCTGCTACGAAGCGCTGGTGCTGATGGCGCAGCCGTTCTCGTACCGCTACCCGCTGATCGAAGGCCAGGGCAACTTCGGTTCGACCGATGATCCCAAGTCGTTCGCGGCCATGCGCTACACCGAATCCAAGCTGACCCCGATCGCCGAAGTGCTGCTGGGCGAACTCGGCCAGGGCACCGTGGACTGGGTGCCGAACTTCGACGGCACCATGGACGAACCGTCGTGGCTGCCGGCGCGCCTACCGCACCTGCTGCTCAACGGCACCACCGGCATTGCCGTGGGCATGGCCACCGATGTGCCGCCGCACAACCTCAACGAGATCGTCAGCGCACTGATCCGCCTGCTCGACGACCCGGACTGCGGCATCGCCGAACTGTGCGAGCACGTGCGCGGCCCGGACTACCCGACCAGCGCCGAGATCATCACCCCGGCCGCCGACCTGCGCGCCATCTACGAGACCGGCAACGGCAGCGTGCGCGCCCGCGCCACCTTCCAGAAGGAAGGCGCGAACATCGTCGTAACCGCTCTGCCCTACCAGGTCTCGCCTTCCAAGGTGATCGAGCAGATCGCCCAGCAGATGCGCGCCAAGAAGCTGCCGTGGCTGGAGGACATCCGCGACGAGTCCGACCACCAGAGCCCGGTGCGCGTGGTGCTGGTGCCGCGCTCCAACCGCGTCGATGCAGAACAGCTGATGGGCCATCTGTTCGCCACCACCGACCTGGAGCGCAGCTACCGCGTCAACCTCAATGTCATCGGCCTGGATGGCCGCCCGCAGGTCAAGAACCTCAAGCAATTGCTGACCGAGTGGCTGAGCTTCCGCAGCGACACGGTGACCCGCCGCCTCAACCACCGCTTGCAGAAGGTCGAGCGGCGCATGCATCTGCTGGAAGGCCTGCTGATTGCCTTCCTCAATCTCGATGAGGTGATCCGGATCATCCGTGCCGAGGACGAGCCCAAGCCGGTGCTGATCCAGCGCTTCGGGTTGTCCGAGGAGCAGACCGAATACATCCTCGAGACCAAGCTGCGCCAGTTGGCGCGCCTGGAGGAAATGAAGATCCGCGGCGAGCAGGATGCGCTGGCCAAGGAACGCGAGCAGTTGCTGGCGGTGCTCGGCAGCAAGACGCGCTTGCGCAAGATGATCAAGGACGAGCTGACCGCCGATGCCAAGAAGTTCGGCGATGCGCGCCGTTCGCCGTTGGTCTCGCGCCAGGCGGCGCAGGCGATCGACGAAACCGAGCTGGTGGCCAGCGAGCCGATGACGGTCGTCATCTCCGAGAAGGGCTGGATTCGCGCGGCCAAGGGGCATGAGGTCGATCCGGCCGGAATGTCCTACCGCGATGGCGACGGCCTGCTGCAGGCGGTGCGTACGCGCAGTACGCAGCAGGTGGCCTTCCTCGATTCGGAGGGCCGCAGCTATTCGACGCTGGTGCATACGCTGCCTTCGGCGCGTGGCAATGGCGAGCCGCTGACTGGCCGCTTTTCACCGGCTTCCGGTGCTTCGTTCCAGACGATGGCCAGTGGCGAGAACGACAGCCGCTTTGTGCTGGCGTCTTCGCACGGCTATGGCTTCGTGACGCGGTTCGAGAACCTGACCGGGCGCAACAAGGCGGGCAAGGCGATGCTCAACCTGACGCCGGGGTCGACGGTGTTGCGGCCGGCGGCGGTGGCCAAGGTGGAGAGCGACCGGATTGTTGCGGTGACCAGTGCGGGCAATCTGCTGGCGATTCCGGCTTCCGATTTGCCGGAGCTGGATAAGGGCAAGGGCAACAAGATCATCGAGATTCCGAAGGCGAAGCTGTCCACCGAGCGGGTGGTGGCGGTGGCTGCGGTGTCGCCGGGGAATACGTTGCTGGTGCGTAGCGGGGCGCGGACGATGAACCTGTCGTTCAAGGATCTGGATGCGTATCTCGGGGCGCGGGCCACGCGTGGGCATTTGTTGCCGCGGGGGTGGCAGAAGGTGGATGGGTTGGATGTGGAGTAAGGCGCTTTTCTTCGGCTGATGGTGGGTCGCGCGGCGTCCGGGGGGCCAGGCCCTTTCCGGACGCCCGACAGTTCAGCGCGTGCTGTTGGGGAAAAGAAAAGTCGCGCTTCGCGGCGCGGAGACGTTAGCGTCGAACCAAGCTCACTCGGAAACCACGCCGTTGCCGTCGATCTTCGAGGTCTGGTAAAGCTCAAGACCGATCCGCTTGATCAGCCCCAGTTGCTGCTCCAGCCACCAGGCGTGGTCTTCTTCGGTGTCGCGCAATTGCTTCAACAACATGTCGCGGCTGACGTAGTCGCGATGGTCTTCGCACAGCTTCATGGCGGCGGCCAGGTTCGCCCGCACTTCGTATTCCACGGCCAGGTCGCGCTCGAGCATCTCGACCACGGTCCTGCCCGGCTCGAACGGCAGCGGCCGCATGTCCGGGTCGCCTTCCAGGAACAGGATCCGCCGCAGGATCGCGTCGGCGTGTTCGGTCTCTTCCTGCATTTCGTGACCGATGCGCTCGTACAGTGCCTTCAGGCCCTGGTCTTCGTAACGGCGCGAATGCAGGAAGTACTGGTCGCGTGCGGCCAGTTCGCCGCGCAGCAGCTGCTTCAGGCATTCGACGACTTCGGGTTGGCCTTTCATGGCGGGCTCCTCGGGGGGTTGCGATGGGGGCATGGTGCCCCATCGGCGGCGCCGGCGTTCTAATCGGAATCAGTATCAGTTGGCCGGCCATCCCGGCGCCCGATGCCGGCATACAATCGGGGCTGCTCCTGGGGGAATCTTTCATGCGCAAGGGAATCGGGCGCTGGCTGCTGCGCGCGGCTGTACTCGTGGTCGTTCTCGTCTTGCTGGCCGTGCTCGCCGGGTGGCTGGCATTGCGCGGCAGCGTCGCGACGCTGGATGGGGAGCAGGCGCTGCCCGGGCTGGCCGGGCCGGTGAAGGTCGAGCGCGATGCGCTGGGCGTGGTCACCATCGAGGCGGCCAGCGAGGCCGATGCGATGCGCGCGCTGGGGTACGTGCATGCGCAGGAGCGCTACTTCGAGATGGACCTGATGCGGCGCGTCGCTGCGGGTGAGTTGTCCGAACTGTTCGGCGCGGCCGCCGTGGACACCGACAAACAGAACCGCGTGCACCGGCTACGCGCGCGCGTGGATGCCCATCTCGATGCGGCGCTCGGCGAGCAGCGCCCCATCCTGCAGGCTTATCTCGAGGGCGCGAATGCGGGCCTCGGTGCGCTGCATGCGCGCCCGTGGCCCTACCTGCTGCTGCGGCAGACGCCGCGTCCCTGGGCGCTGGACGATTCGATCCTGGTCGGGCTGGCGATGTACGGCGACCTGCAGGACAACCGCAACCGCGGCGAGTTGGCGCTGGCGCGGCTGCGCGAGGTCATGCCCGCGGCGCAGTACGCGCTGATCGCCCACGATGGTTCGGCCTGGGATGCGCCGCTGCTGGGCGCGCCGCGTGGCGACGCGGTCCTGCCCGATGCGGCGGCATTGGACCTGCGCAAACCGGCCGCGATGGCGCCGGCCACGCCTGCGACAGCGGCGGCGGATGTCGTCGGCAGCAACAACTTCGCCGTGGACGGCGCGCTCACCGCCGACGGCCGCGCCATCCTCGCCGACGATATGCACCTGGGCCTGCGCGCGCCCAATATCTGGTTCCGCGCCCGCCTGCGCTATCCCGATCCGCGCGCACCGGGCGGGCAGGTGGATGTGTCGGGCTTCAGCCTGCCCGGCATCCCGGCGATCATCGTCGGCAGCAACGGGCACGTGGCCTGGGGCTTCACCAACAGCTACATCGACACGGCCGACTATGCGCGGCTGCCGCCAGGCAACGAGGCGCGGCTGCGCGAATTCGACGAGCCGATCCAGGTGGCCGGCGCGGCGGCGGTGCCGTTCAAGGTGCGCGAAAGCGATTGGGGCCCGGTGCTGGAACGGGAGGCCGACGGCAGCCTGCTCACGCTGCGCTGGGCGGCGCAGTTGCCCGGCGCGGTGCGGCTGGATTTCGTCGACATGGCCCGCGCCGGCACCCTGGACCAGGCGCTCAGCGTGGCCGACCGCGCCGGCATCCCGGCGCAGAACCTGCTGCTGGCCGACCGCGCCGGCCGCATCGCCTGGCGAGTGATCGGCGCGCGTCCGGACCGTGGCCCCGGCTGCCAACCGGGCCGCATCGAACGCGATCCCACCGCGCCGCCCCTGGCCGGCGAGCCGGCGTGCGCGCCATGGCCGCTGCGCACCGACCAGGCCCCGAGCGTGATCGATCCGCCCGATCATCGCCTGTGGACGGCCAACAACCGCATCGTCGACGACGCCACCCTGGCGGTCGTGGGCAATGCCGGCTACGACCTCGGCGCGCGCGCGCGGCAGATCCGCGACGATCTGTTCGCCCGCGAACGCTTCGGCGAGCACGATCTACTGGCGATCCAGCTCGACGACCGTGTCTTGTTCCTGCAACGCTGGTGGCCGCTGCTGCGGCAAGTGGTCGAACACAGCGAAGACCCGGCGCTGCGCCGGATCGAGGTCGCGACACGGCAGTGGGACGGTCGCGCCTCGGTCGGCTCGGTCAGCTACCGCGTCGTGCGGGCGTTCCGCGACCAAGTGCTGGAGCGCATCCAGGGCGGCCTGACCGCCGAGGCCCGCGTGCGGCTGGGCGATGCCTACCTGCCGCCACCGCGCGCGCAGCTGGAAGGCGTGGCGTGGCCGATGATCCAGCAACGCCCTGCGCACCTGTTGCCGCAGGCCTATGTGCCATCCCCAGCCAAGGGTGCCAAGGCGCAGGTCGCGCCGCAGCGCTTCGATACCTGGGACGCCTTGCTGGTCGATGCCGCGCGCCAGACCGAGCGCGAATTGACCGCCGAATCGCCCGACCCCTCGGACTGGACCTGGGGCGCGCGCAATACCACCGCGATCTGCCATCCGATCTCGCGTGCGCTGCCCGCGTTCGCGCGCACGGCGCTGTGCATGCCGGCCGCCGCCCTGCCCGGCGATCGCGACATGCCGCGCGTGCAGGGGCCCTCGTTCGGCGCGTCCGAGCGCATGGTGGTGTCGCCCGGGCACGAGGACCAGGGCTACATCCATATGCCCGGTGGCCAGAGCGGCCATCCGCTGTCGCCGTTCTGGGGCTCGGGGCACCAGGACTGGGCGGAGGGACGGCCGACGCCGTTCTTGCCGGGGCCGGCGGTGCATGTGCTGACGTTGAAGCCGTAGGTCGATGCTTCGGGCGAACAGCGCCCTCATTTGCCCTTTGGGGTCCCTTCTCCCGCGGAGCGGGAGAAGGGACTATCTCGATCAGTTCGCCGAGGCCAGCTCAACCCGCCAACGCCTGCTCATGCACTCCCGCCACCGCACGCCCCGACGGATCGGCCATCGTCGCAAAACTCGCATCCCAGGCGATCGCCGCCGGCGACGAACAGGCGATCGACTTGCCGCCGGGCACGGTCTCGGCCGCAGCGTGGCTGGGGAAGAATTGCTCGAACAGGTGGCGGTAGTAGTACGCCTCCTTGGTCTGCGGCGGGTTGTGCGGGAAACGGCGCTCGGCCGCGCTCAGCACGCGGTCGCTGATCTGCGCTTCGGCATGCGCCTTCAGGCCATCGATCCAGCCGTAGCCGACCCCGTCGGAGAACTGTTCCTTCTGCCGCCACAGGATCGAATCGGGCAGGTAGCCGGCGAACGCTTCGCGCAGCACCGCCTTCTCGATCCGCCGCGAACCGTCCGCGCGCGTGCCGACCATCTTGTGCGCCGCATCCATGCGCATGGCCACTTCCATGAATTCCACGTCCAGGAACGGCACGCGCGGCTCCACGCCCCAGGCCATCATCGACTTGTTGGCGCGCAGGCAATCGTAGTTGTAGAGCGCATCGAGCTTGCGCACGAGCTCTTCATGGAATTCGCGCGCGTTCGGCGCCTTGTGGAAGTACAGGTAGCCGCCGAAGATCTCATCGCTGCCCTCGCCCGAGAGCACCATCTTCACGCCCATCGCCTTGATCCGCCGCGCCAGCAGGAACATCGGCGTGGAGGCGCGGATCGTGGTGACGTCGTAGGTCTCGATGTGGCGGATCACTTCCGGCAATGCGTCCAGGCCTTCCTCGAAGGTGTATTCGAAGCCGTGGTGGACCGTGCCCAGGGACTCGGCGGCAATCGCCGCGGCGGCCAGGTCGGGCGAGCCCTTCAGGCCGATGGCGAACGAATGCAGGCGCGGCCACCAGGCTTCGACCTGGTCGTTCTCCTCCACCCGGTGCCGCGCATAGCGCGCGGCCACGGCGGCCACCAGCGAGGAATCCAGGCCGCCGGACAACAGCACGCCGTAGGGCACGTCGGTCATCAGCTGCCGGTGGACCGCGCGCTCGAAGGCTTCGCGCAGTTCCTGCAACGAAACCTCGACGCCCTCGACTGCGGCGTAGTCGCGCCAGGGCCGCTCGTAGTAGCGCACCAGCTCGCCGCTGGCGGTGTCGAAATAATGGCCCGGCGGGAACTGCGCCACGTCGGCGCAGTCTTCGGTCAGCGCCTTCATCTCCGAGGCCACGCGCAGGCGGCCCTCGGCATCGTGGCCCCAGTACAGCGGGCACACGCCCATGGGGTCGCGCGCGATCAGCGCCGCGCCGCGCGCGGCATCCCACAGCGCGAAGGCGAAGATGCCGTTGAGGCGGTTGAGGAACACGGCCGGCGTGTCTTCGCGGTAGAGCGCGTTGATCACCTCGCAGTCCGAACCGGTCTGGAAGGCGTAGGGCTGGCGCAGTTCGGCCTTCAGTTCGCGATGGTTGTAGATCTCGCCGTTGACCGCCAGGGCCAGCGCGCCGTCGTCGGAGAGCAGCGGCTGCGAGCCGCCGGCCGGGTCGACGATGGCCAGGCGCTCATGCACCAGGATCGCGCCCTGCCCTGCGTGCACGCCGCTCCAGTCCGGCCCGCGGTGGCGTTGCCGTTGCGAGCGGTCCAACGCCTGGCGGCGCAGCGCGCCGGCGTCGTCGCCGGGTTGCAGGTCGAAGATGCCGAAGATTGAACACATGAGGTGGAACTCCTGGATTGTCGGGGAAACGGCAGCGGCTCCCTCGACCGGCCAACCTGGATACGGAACCTGCGGGCAATAAAAAACCCGCATCGGCCGATGCGGGTTCTCTGGTCACTGGGCGTATGTTGCTTGCTTTTGCCTAGTTGCAGACCCGCATCGGCCGCGCACGATTATTCGTGCGCAGATTATTGCGGTTGTTGTTGGCAACGGTGGCGGTCAGGCGAAGCACGGAGCCGACGCTAACCGGTCGCGGGCGAGGGCGCAACCGTTTCTGCGGCAACATTTCCGCCCAAGGACTCACAGCAGGCGTTCGATCAGCCGCTGGTACAGGTCCGGCAAGGCCTCGAGGTCGGCCACCGCGACGTGTTCGTCGACCTGGTGGATGCTGGCGTTCACCGGCCCGACTTCGATGCACTGTGCGCCCAGCGGCGCGATGAAGCGCGCGTCCGAGGTGCCGCCGCCGGTGCTTTCTTCCGGCGCGGCGCCGGCAAATTCGCCCAATACCTCGCGCGCCACGGCGCGCAAGCGGCCTTCCGGTGTATAGAACGGCTCGCCACTGCGATGCCACCACAGCTCGAAGTCCAGGCCATGGCGCCGCAGCAGGGCCTCGATCTCCGCTTCCAGCCGCGCCGCGTCCCAATGCGGGTTGTAGCGCAGGTTGAAGGCGACCTGGAGTTCGCCCGGGATCACGTTGTTGGCGCCGGTGCCGGCATGCAGGTTGGAGATCTGCAGGCTGGTCGGCGGGAAGCTCTCGTAGCCGTCGTCCCAATGCCGCGCGGTCAGTTCGGCCAGCGCGGGGGCGGCCTGGTGGATCGGGTTGCGCGCCTTGTGCGGATAGGCGACGTGGCCCTGCACGCCTTTGACCGTCAACGCGCCGGACAGGCTGCCGCGGCGGCCCACGCGCAGCAGGTCGCCGAGCCTGGCGTTGGAGGACGGCTCGCCGGTGATGCACCAGTCGATGCCCTGCCCGCGCTCGCCGAACAGCCGCGCGACGTGGCGCACGCCGTCGATGGCGTCGCCTTCCTCGTCGGAGGTCAGCAGCAGTGCAAGCGTGCCGGCGTGCTGCGGGTGCGCGGCGACGTAGCGCTCGGCCGCGACGACGAAAGCGGCGACGCTGCCCTTCATGTCGGCCGCGCCGCGCCCGTACAGCACGCCGTCGCGGATTTGCGGCGCGAACGGATCGCTGCTCCAGGCCTCGCGCGGGCCCGGCGGCACGACGTCGGTATGGCCGAGCAGGACCAGCACCGGCGCGCCTTCGCCGTGCGTGGCCCACAGGTTGTCGACTTCGCCCAGGCGCAGGTGCTCGCAGCGGAAGCCGGCGCGTGCAAGCCGCTCGCCGATCAGGCGCTGACAGCCGGCATCCTCGGGGGTGACCGACGGGCGGGCGATGAGGTCGCAGGTGAGGTCGAGGACACTGGACATGGTGGTTCTCTTCGGGTTTGCGCGAGTGCAGGCAGTCGGGGCTGAAGGCCCTCCCACAGTGAACGCCTCCTGCAATGAGGGTCAGCCGACGCCGAAGCGCTTCTTGAAGCCGTTGTCGGAAAAGCCCTGGGTGACCACGCCATCGTCGGTCACCACCACCGGGCGGCGCACCAGTTGCGGATGTTCGCGCAGCAGCAACTTCCATTCGGCCTCGCTGCCCGGCGCCTTGCGGTTCTCGGGCAGCTGGCGCCAGGTGGTCGAGGACTTGTTGACCAGCGTGTCGAAGCCGCCCACCTTGCCGGCCCATTCGACCAGTGTCTCGGGCGATGGCTTGTGCTCGCGGTAATCGACGAAGGCATACGCGACGCCGAAGCGGTCCAGCCACTTGGTCGCCTTCTTGCAGGTGTCGCAGTTCTTCAGGCCATGGAGCGTGGTTGCCATGGGCGCCTCTTACTCGGCCAGGCCGCGCAGCAGGTCGTTGACGCTGGTCTTGGCCCGCGTCTTGGCATCGACCTGCTTGACGATCACCGCGCAGTACAGCGAATGCGTGCCGTCCTTGGACGGCAGCGAGCCGGAGACCACGACGCTGTAAGGCGGCACGTAGCCGTAGCTGATCTCGCCGGTGGCGCGGTGGTAGATGCGGGTGCTCTGGCCGATGAACACGCCCATGCCGATCACGCTGTGGTGTCCCACCACCACGCCCTCGACCACTTCGGAGCGCGCGCCGATGAAGCAATGGTCTTCGATGATCGTCGGGCTGGCCTGCAGCGGCTCGAGCACGCCACCGATGCCGGCGCCGCCGGACAGGTGGCAATGCTTGCCGACCTGCGCGCACGAACCCACCGTGGCCCAGGTATCGACCATGGTGCCTTCGCCGACGTGCGCGCCGATGTTGGTGAAGCTCGGCATCAGCACGACGTCCTTGCCGAAGTAGCTGCCGCGCCGCGCGATCGCGCCGGGCACGACGCGCACGCCGGCCTTGCGGAAATTGGCCTCGCCATAGCCGGCGAAGCGCGATTCGACCTTGTCCCAGAACGGCGCCGGGCGCCCTTCCACCACCGCCATATCGTTGACGCGGAAGTACAGCAGCACCGCTTTCTTCAGCCACTCGTTGACCTTCCAGCCGCCGTGCCCGTCCGGCTCGGCGACGCGGAACTCGCCGCTCTCCAGGCCATCGATGACGCGGCCGACGATCGGCTTGGTCGAGCCTTCGACTTCGTCGGGGGTGAGCGCGGCGCGGCGTTCGAACGCGCTTTCGATGGTGAACTTCAGCTCCTCGTGCCCCGGCACCGGCGGCTTGTGCAGGCTTTTCTTCGCCGGCACGACGGCCTTGGTGGCAGCCGGCTTGGCCAGCACAGCCTTCGTGGCCTGCGCCTTTGGCGCTGCCGGCTTCGCGGCAGCCTTCTTGGCGGTCTTCTTCGGGGCGGGCTTGCTGGCCATGGAATGCAATCTCCGGTAATCACTGGGGGTCAAGGCAGGACGCCAACGCCTCGCGCAATGCCACGCGCGAAGCGTCGGGCAAGGGCTGGTCGTGCTCGTCGGTAATCTGGAACTGGTCTTCGGCACGCTCGCCGAAGGTGGCGATGCGCGCGTCGTGCACCCGCAGGTGCTGGCTGCGCAACACCTGCGCCACGTCGGCCAGCAGGCCGGGGCGGTCGGGCGCGACCAGGCTCAGGCGGGTGCGGCGGCCACCGGCGCTGTCGTTGAAGTCGATGCGCGGGGCGAAACGGAAATGCCGCAGCTGGCGCGGCACAACCCGCCGCGACGGACGCAGGCGCTGCAGGTCGCCGGCCAGCGCCTCGCGCAGGGCCGTGGCCAGGCGCTCGGGGTCGCCATCGGCGAAGCTGTCGGCGGGCAGCACTTCGAAGGTATCGAAGATCGCCGCGTTCGGTGCGTCGAGCACGCGGGCGCGATGGATCCCGTAGCCCTTGCGGTCGAGGGTCATCACGATCGCGGCGAACAGGCCGTCGCGGTCGGGCGAGTACACGAATACTTCCAGCGCATCGTTGTCCGGTGCGGCGCGGCGCGCCTTCACCAGGGTGCCGCCGATCTCCACCTCGGTCAGCGAGGTCGCCTGCCAGGCCAGTTGTTGCGGGCGGAAACGCAGGAAGCTTTCGTCCGGCATGCCGGCGAACTGGCGGTCGATGGTCGCATCGTCCAGGCCCTGCACGTGCAACAGCGCGCGGGTGGACTCGCGCGCCTCGCGCAGGCGGTCCTCGCGCGGCGCCGGATGCTCCAGGCCTTCGCGCAGCGCGCGGCGCCCGGCGAAGTACAGGTCGGCGAGCAGGCGGTCCTTCCAGGCGTTCCACAGCTTGGGGCTGGTGCCGGCGATATCGGCGCAGGTCAGCAGGTACAGATAGTCCAGGCGCTCGCGGCTGCCGACCACCGTGGCGAAGCGGTGGATCACCTCCGGGTCGGAGATGTCCTGCTTCTGCGCGGTGACGGACATGCGCAGGTGCTGCTCGACCAGCCAGGCCACCAGTTCGGTGTCGCCTTCGCTGAGCTGGTGCGCCTGGCAGAACGCGCGCGCATCGACCGCGCCGAGTTCGGAATGGTCGCCGCCGCGGCCCTTGGCGATGTCATGGAACAGGCCGGCCAGCAGCAGCAGTTCGGGCTTGCGCAGGCGCGGCCACACCTCGTGCGCGATGGCGAAGCGCTCGTCGGCGCGGCCGCTGGCGAACAGGGCGATGTTCCGCAGCACCATCAAGGTGTGCTGGTCCACGGTGTAGACATGGAACAGGTCGAACTGCATGCGCCCGGAAACCTGGGCGAATGCCGGGATCCACTGGCCCAGCACGCCGAGCCGGGCCATGCGCGACAAGGTTTCCACCGCGCGCGGGCCGCGCAGCAGGCCCAGGAAGCGCTCGCGCGCCAGCGCCGGGGCCTGTTCGTAGGCCGGCAGCTTCGGCAGGTATTCGGCCAGCGCGCGCGCGGTGAGCGAATGCAGGCCGCGCACTTCACGGTTCGCCGCCCAACTGGCGAACAGCGCGAACACCTGCAGCACCTCGCCCCGGGGCCAGTGCGGATCGTCGGCGGCGAGATAGCCACGGCGCAGCGAGAAGCCCTCGCCCAGCGCCTCGGGCACGGCCTCGCCGTCGAATTGTTCTTCGAAACGCTGCAGCAGGCGGTCGCTGATCCGCCGCACCAGGCCGGCGCTGCGGTAGAAGCGCTGCATCATCTTCTCCACGCCCAGGCTCTCGGGATCGTCCGCATAGCCAAGGCGCTGCGCCAACGCCTTCTGGTAGTCGAAGCGCAGGCGCTCCTCCGGCCGGTTGGCGACCAGGTGCAGGCCATAGCGCAGGCGCGCCAGTTCGCGGCGCTCGCGGCGCAGCGCCGCCGCCTCGTCCGGGCCGAGGTGGCCCAGGCCGACCAGCGCATCGAGGTTGTGCACGCCGAACGCGCGCAGCGCCATCCAGCCCAGGGTATGCAGGTCGCGCAGGCCGCCGGGGCCGTCCTTGAGGTCCGGTTCCAGGTTGTCGGCGGTGTCGCCGAAGCGCTGGTGGCGTGCCTGCAGCTCTTCGCGCTTGGCGATGAAGTATTCGCGCGGCGGCCACAGCCGGGCCGGCGAGATCGCCTCGGCCAGCGCGGCGATGGCGCCGGCATCGGCCGCCAGCGGGCGCGATTCGATCAGCGCCGTCAGCACGGTCTGGTCGGCGCCGGCCACGGTGCATTGGGCGGGCGAACGCACCGCGTGGCTCACCGGCAGGCCGGCGTCCCACAGCAGCGCGAACAGCCGCGCGATGGCGCCTTCCTGCGCCTGCTGCGCCTCGGGTTCGCCCAGCACCAGCACGTCGATGTCCGAGCGCGGGAACAATTCGCCGCGGCCATAGCCACCCACCGCGTGCAGGGACAACCCGGCGCCGGGCGGCACGCAACGCCGCCAGGCCTCGCGGATCAGCTGGTCAACCGCGCGTGCGCGCAGCGCGACCAGCCGGTCGATATCGTCGCCCTGGTCGAAACGCCGCCCCAGCCGCGCGTCGCCCTGGGCCAGCAGCTGCCGTGCCTGCGCCGCCCAGTCGCCATCGCCGGCAGTGCCGGCGTCGGGCGCCGCGGCGGCAGGCAGGCCGCTCACGCGTGGCCGGGGTCGTTGGGCGACAGGGTCAGCACGTCCACGCCGTTTTCGGTGACGGCCACCATGTGTTCCCATTGCGCCGACAGCTTGCGGTCCTTGGTCACCACGGTCCAGCCGTCGGGCAGCACCTTGGTGTAGCGGGTGCCCTCGTTGATCATCGGCTCGATGGTGAAGGTCATGCCCGGCTTGAGCACCAGGCCGTCACCCGGCCGCCCGTAGTGCAGCACCTGCGGTTCGTCGTGGTAGACCTTGCCGATGCCATGGCCGCAGTACTCGCGCACCACGGTGAAGCGCTCGCCTTCGGCGTACTGCTGGATCGCATGGCCGACGTCGCCCAGGGTGGCGCCGGGCTTGACGGCACGGATGCCGCGCCACATCGCTTCCCTGGTCGCCTCGACCAGGCGCTTGGCCATCACCGACGGCGTGCCGACGTAGTACATGCGGCTGGTGTCGCCGTGCCAGCCGTCCTTGATCACGGTGACGTCGATGTTGACGATGTCGCCTTCCTTGAGCACCTTGGCCTCGCTCGGGATGCCATGGCAGATGACGTTGTTCACCGAGGTGCACACCGTCTTCGGGAAGCCGCGGTAGCCGACGTTGGCCGGAATCGCTTGCTGCACGTTGATGATGTGGTCGTGGCAGATCCGGTCCAGCTCGGCGGTGGTGACGCCGGGCTTGACGTGGGGGGTGATGATGTCGAGCACTTCGGCGGCCAGCCGGCCGGCCACCCGCATCAGCTCGATCTCCTGCGGGGTTTTGAGGTTCACGGTCATGGCGTGATTATCGCCGATCCGGCGCGGAATCTGAACGCGGCCGCGGCGCGGCGCGGTTGCCGCCGCCCGGCCCCGGATTTGCCCCCGGCCGCCCCGCCCGGTATGATTCGCCGGTTCGCCCGCCCGGCGGACCGTCCACGACGCACGTCAGCGCCGAATCCACACCTGCCGCCACCATCCGTGCCGGGGTGCCCCGCGAGGGGTTCGACACGGAGCGACAGGGAAGCCCAACCCCGGAACCTTCCGCCCCATGGCGGGCCGCCCTCTTTCACTCGCGGCCGGTTCCCTTCCAAGGAGTACTGCAATGCCCCAGGTCACCATGCGCCAGATGCTCGAAGCCGGCGTCCACTTCGGCCACCAGACCCGTTACTGGAACCCGAAGATGGCCCCGTATATCTTCGGCGCCCGCGGCAAGATCCACATCATCAACCTCGAGAAGACCGTCCCGCTGTTCAACGACGCGATGAACTTCCTCTCGAGCATCGCGCAGAAGCGCGGCACCATCCTGTTCCTCGGCACCAAGCGCAGCGCCCGCGACTCCATCAAGGAAGAAGCCGAGCGTTGCGGCATGCCGTACATGACCCAGCGCTGGCTGGGCGGCACGCTGACCAACTTCCGCACCGTCAAGCAGTCGGTCTCGCGCCTGAAGGAGCTGGAAGCGGCGGAAACCGACGGCACCTTCGAGAAGCTGGTCAAGCACGAAGTGCTGGGCCTGCGCCGCGAGCGCGACAAGCTCAATGCCTCGCTGGGCGGCATCAAGGAAATGAACCGCCTGCCGGACGCGCTGTTCGTCATCGACATCGGCCATGAAGACATCGCCATCAAGGAAGCCAAGAAGCTCGGCATCCCGGTGATCGCGGTGGTCGACACCAACTACGATCCGGCCCTGGTCGACTACGCCATCCCGGGCAACGACGACGCCATCCGCGCCGTGCAGCTGTACGCACGCGCCGCTGCCGACGCCGTGCTGGAAGGCAAGGCCGCCGCGCCGAACTCGGCCTCGGTCCGCGAGGAAGAGTTCACCGAAGCCGCTGGCGAGGACGCCAAGCCGGCCCGCCGCGCGCCGGCCAAGAAGGCTGCCCCGGCCAAGAAGGCCGACGAAGCCGCCGCCGAGTAATCCGGCTGCCACGTTGCCGCGCCAGGCTGGCGCGGCAACCGGCCCGCGGTGGCATTCGGTCACCGCCAGGGGCATACCGCCCCCTCCCATTCCCAAGGCGGGCCATAGCCCGCCCAAGCAACTCACCGAGGTCATACCGTGGAAATCACTGCTTCCCTGGTCAAGGAACTGCGCGAGCGCACCGGCGCCGGCATGATGGAGTGCAAGAAGGCGCTCACCGAGAACACTGGCGACATCGACGCGGCAGCCGAGTGGCTGCGCAAGTCGGGCCTGGCCAAGGCCGACAAGAAGGCCGACCGCGTCACCGCCGAGGGCCGCGTCGCCGCGGCGCAGGCCGGCGGCAAGGCCGTGCTGGTCGAGATCAACTCCGAGACCGACTTCGTCGCCAAGGACGGGAACTTCCTGGCCTTCACCGACGCCGTCGCCCAGGCCGCCCTGGCCTCGGGCGCCGCCGATGCCGAAGCGCTGAAGAGCGCCAAGCTGCCGGGCGGCGAGACCGTCGAGGAAGCGCGCGCGGCGGCCATCGCCAAGCTGGGTGAGAACATCCAGATCCGCCGCCTGGTGCGCATCGACAGCAACAACACCGTGGCGGCCTATGTCCACGGCGGCCGTATCGGCGTGCTGGTCGAAGTGGCCGGTGGCGACGAGGAACTGGCGCGTGGCCTGGCGATGCACGTCGCCGCCATGAACCCGCCGTACAACAAGGCCGCCGATGTGCCGGCCGAGTTCGTGGCCAAGGAAAAGGAAATCGAGCTGGCGAAGATGTCGGAAAAGGACAAGGCCAAGCCGGCCGAGATCCTGGAGAAGATCATCAGCGGCAAGATCAACAAGATCGTCAACGAGGTCACGCTGTACGGCCAGCCGTACGTGCTGGACAGCGACAAGTCGGTCGAGCAGGTGGCCAAGGCTGCCGGTGCGGACGTGGTCGGCTTCCAGCGCCTGGTGGTTGGCGAGGGCATCGAGAAGGTGGTGGAGGATTACGCTGCCGAAGTGATGAAGCAGGCGGGTCTGGCCTGATTTCCTGCGCATAGCGGGAGACTGAAAAAGCCGCGGTTTTCCGCGGCTTTTTTGTTGCTTGCAGTTTTTGTCAACTCGTGACTTTTACGTGCGGCGACATCCATGTCGGCGATTGACTGCGGCTCGCGAAAATCCGCGCCGTCCTTCTCCCACTGGCGGGAGAAGGTGCCGCGACAGGGGCGGATGCCCCCCCCTTCTCACACAAACGCGGCCATCTATCGGGCGTTCGGGGCCGGGTCCTTGCCCCGGGGGCGTTGGGCGACAGGGACGTCGCCCAACGAGACACGCAGGATGCAGTTCTTGGCGTCCCCCGGGGCAAGGGCCCGGCCCCGAACGCCGCACGGAAAAATAAAGCGTCCACGAAAGGACCTAACTTTTTCCGCACACCGGCCGCTAACACCTCCAAGGCCCCCACCCGCAACCGTGACGGCCATGTATTCTCCGCCTTAACAAAAACCAAATACCGCGCATGCGTCCCGACCTAGAGGCCACCCTGGCCCACTGCCGCAACCTGCCCTCGCCGCCCGGCATCGCGCTGCGGGTGATCGAGCTTGCGCAGGATCCCGAAGTGGACATGGCCACCACGGCCGATGTCATCGCCATGGACATGGCCCTCAGCGCGCGCATGCTGCGGATCGCCAACTCGCCGCTGTACGCCAGCCGCCGGCGCATCGACAACCTCGGCCAGGCCCTGACCATGCTCGGGCTCAATGCGACGCTGAGCCTGGCGCTGGGTTTCTCCATGGTCCAGGGGCTGCGCCGGACCTTCGGCAATACCGCCCTGCACGAGCGCATCTGGCGCCGCGCGGTGGTCAGCTCGCTGGCAAGCCGGGTGCTCGGCCAGGCGCGCGGGCTGCGCAAGCCGGAGGAGCTGATGCTCGCCGGGCTGCTGCAGGATGTGGGCATGCTGGCCCTGCTCCAGGTCTCGCCCGAGCGGTACCCGCTGCTGCACGCCGAAGGCCAGGTCGAGCCGCATGCGTTGGCCGAGGCCGAGCGCGCCGAGTTCGGCGGCGACCATGCCGAGATCGGCGCCTGGGTCGCGCGCCACTGGCACTTGCCGGAGTATCTGTGCAATGCGATTGCCCGCAGCGAAAGCGAGCCCGATGGCCGCGAGCCCTTCGCTGCCTGCGTGGCGCTGTCGCATGGCGTGGCCGACATCTGGCTCGGCGATGCGCCCGACGCGGCGCGCGAACTGGCGCAGGCGCGCGTGCAGTCGGTGCTGCAGCTGGATCGCGAGCGCTTCGAGAAGGTGCTTGAGCGCATCGCTGAAATGCTGCCCGAGGTCGGCGCGCTGTTCGACGTGCGCATCCAGCAGCCGGAGTTGATCGAATCCATCCTCGACCAGGCGCGCGAGTTGTCCACGCTGCGCAACCTGCGCGAGCTGCAGGAGATGGCCGATGCCCGGCGCCAGGCCGATGAGTCCGAGCACCGCGCGCGCCATCTGGCCGAGCAGGCCAGCCGCGATGCGCTGACCGGGGTCTACAACCGCCACCAGCTTGGGCCGACGCTGGAGCATGAGTTCGACATCGCGGTGCGCCATGGCTGGCCGCTCTCGCTGGCCTTCATCGACCTGGACGATTTCAAGCGCGTCAACGATGTGCACGGACACCTGGTCGGCGATGAGGTGTTGCGCAATTTCGCCCAGTCCCTGCAGCGCCTGCTGCGCGCCAGCGACACCGTCGCCCGCTTCGGCGGCGAGGAGTTCCTGGTGATCCTGCCCAACACCAGCGCGGAGGCGGCGCTGGCGGTGCTGCAGCGGGTGCTGGCCGAGACGGTGCGCGAGCCGATGGCGCAGCTCGAATCCGGGCCGCTGCACATCACTTTTTCCGCCGGCCTGGCGACCCAGGGCGATGGGCGCCTGTTCGACAGCGTCGATGCGCTGATCAAGGCCGCCGACAACGTGCTGTACCGCTCCAAGCACCGGGGCCGCAACCGGGTGACGGTCTATCCCGAGCACGCCGCCGGCTGAGGCGCGGCGGGGCGCGGCAATTAACGGAACCGTTACAACGTGGTGAACCGAAGACGCGGCGCCAGCGGCAATCCGCTAGAATCGCCGCGTTTGACCGCCCCCCACGGAGTCCCCCATGTCCGAACTCGCCTATCGCCGCATCCTTCTCAAGCTTTCCGGGGAGGCGCTGATGGGAGGAGAGGACTACGGCATCGACCCCAAGGTCATCAATCGCCTCGCCCATGAGGTCATCGAGGCGCAACACGCCGGTGCCGAGGTCGCGCTGGTCATCGGCGGCGGCAACATCTTCCGCGGCGCCGGCCTGGCCGCCGGCGGCATGGACCGGGTGACCGGCGACCAGATGGGCATGCTGGCCACGGTCATCAACGCGCTGGCCATGCAGGACGCGCTGGAAAAGCTCGGCGCCAAGGTCCGGGTGATGAGCGCGATCAAGATCAACGACGTGTGCGAGGACTTCATCCGCCGCCGCGCGATCCGCCACCTGGAAAAGGGCCGCATCGCGATCTTCGCCGCCGGCACCGGCAATCCCTTCTTCACCACCGACTCGGGCGCCGCCCTGCGCGCCATCGAGATCGGCGCCGACCTGTTGCTGAAGGCGACCAAGGTGGACGGGGTCTACGACAAGGACCCGAAGAAGCACGCCGATGCGGTCAAGTACGACGCCTTGAGCTACGACGAGGTCATCGGCCAGGGCCTGGAGGTGATGGATACCGCCGCCTTCGCCCTGGCACGCGACAGCGACCTGCCGCTGCGCATCTTCGACATGGGCCAGCCCGGCGTGCTGCTGCGCATCCTGCGCGGCGAACGCATCGGCACCCTGGTCCACGGCCGCAGCTGAACCCTGGCGCTGCGCCGGGCCGCCGCGGGCCCGGCCCCGGCCCGGTCCGGGTGCGGCGCTTCCGATATAATCGGCCGATTCAGGAACACCAGGACGCCCGGCGATGCTCAACGACATCAAACAAGACGCACAGACCCGCATGGCCAAGAGTATTGAAGCCCTGCGCCATACGCTGATCAAGGTGCGCACCGGCCGCGCCTCTTCGGCGCTGGTCGAGAACCTCAAGGTCAATTACTACGGTTCGGACATGCCGCTGAGCCAGGTCGCCAGCGTGGCCGTCACCGACGCCCGCACGCTGACCATCTCGCCGTGGGAAAAGCAGATGGTCGGCGCGGTCGAGAAGGCGATCCTCGCCTCCGACCTGGGCCTGACCCCGAACACCTCCGGCACCACCATCCGCCTCAACCTGCCCGCCCTGACCGAGGAGCGCCGCAAGGAGCTGGCCAAGGTCGTGCACAGCGAAGGCGAGGACAGCAAGGTCGCCATCCGCAACATCCGCCGCGACGCCAACCAGCAGGTCAAGGATCTGCTCAAGGACAAGGCCGTCACCGAGGACGAGGTGCGCCGCACCGAAGATGAGATCCAGAAGCTGACCGACAAGGCCATCAAGGACGTCGACGATGTGGTCAAGGCCAAGGAACAGGAACTGATGGCCGTCTGACGAATGCCGTCGACGGCCTCGCGCCCGGACCCTGATTCGATGTCCCTGCCCCGCCACCTGGCCATCATCATGGATGGCAACGGCCGTTGGGCCCAGCGGCGACGCCGGCCGCGCATGATCGGCCATCGCGCCGGCGCGCGCGCGGTCAACCGGACCATCGACTTCTGCCTGGACAAGGGCATCCAGGCGCTGACCCTGTTCGCCTTTTCCAGCGAGAACTGGGGCCGGCCGCAGGAAGAAGTGGACGCGCTGATGAAGCTGTTCCTGCATGCGCTCGACCGCGAGGTCGAAGAGCTGCAGCGGCGCGGCGTGCAGGTGCGCTTCATCGGCGAGCGCACCCGCTTCGCCCCGGCGATCGTCCAGCGCATGGAATCGGCCGAGCGCGCCACCGCCGGCAACGACCGTCTGGTGCTGGCCATCGCCGCCAGCTACGGCGGCCGCCAGGACATCGCCCAGGCCGCGCGCAAGCTGGCCGAGGAAGTGGCCGCCGGGCGCCTGGCGCCCGAAGCCATCGACGAGGCCCTGCTGGGCCGGCATGTCGCGCTTTCGGACCTGCCGCCGCCGGATCTGTTCATCCGCACCGGCGGTGACACCCGGGTCAGCAACTTCCTGCTCTGGCAGTTGGCGTATACCGAGTTGTGGTTCACCGAAACCCTGTGGCCGGAGTTCGACGCCACCGTCCTGCAGCAGGCCCTGGACGACTACGCACAACGCGAACGTCGCTTCGGCCTGACCAGCGCCCAGATCACTGCACGCAACGAGACCTCGCCCGCATGACCAGGACCCGCGTCATCGCTGCTTTGATCATGGCGCCGCTCGCCATCTGCGCCATGCTGCTGTTGCCCACGCAATGGCTGGCGGCATTGGCGGCGATCGTCTTCCTCACCGGGCTATGGGAGTGGCTCAAGCTCTCCGGCGTCGACGACAGCCTGCCGCGCACCGTGCTGCTGGTGCTCAACCTGTTGCTGATGGTGCTGCTGGTGTGGGCCTCCGGCGGCTCGCTGGTGCTGTTCCAGCTGGCCAGCCTGATCGGCGTGGCCTGGTGGCTGCTGGCGCTGGTGTGGCTGGGTTTCTTCAACTTCGGCGCCGACCAGGGCAGCTATGCGCGCGCGCTCAAGCTGGCCGCCGGCAGCCTGGCCATCGTGCCGGCGTGGGCGGCGCTGGTGCTGATCCATGCCGAGCCGCAGGCTTCCGGGGCGGAGATGGGCCATCGCTGGCTGCTGACCGCGCTGGCCATCGTCTGGGCCGCCGACTCCGGCGCCTACTTCGCCGGGCGACACTTCGGCCGGCACAAGCTCGCCCCGCGCATCAGCCCCAACAAGACCATCGAAGGCCTGCTCGGCGGCATGGTCGCCGGCCTGCTGGCCGCCGCTGCGTTCGGTGCGATCGCCGGTGCCACGATGGCGCAGATGCCGGCCCTGCTCGGCGTGGCCGCGGTGACCGTGCTGGCCTCGGTGCTGGGCGACCTGTTCGAAAGCCTGCTCAAGCGCCAGGCCGGCGCCAAGGACTCGGGCAACGTGATCCCGGGCCATGGGGGCGTGCTCGACCGCATCGACGGCGTGCTCGCCGCGCTGCCGGTGTTCGTGCTGGGCAAGGAAATCCTGGGCTTTTGACCAACTTGTCCAAAGCAGCCCCCATGCCTTCGGTCCGCGCCATCCGCCAGGTCGCCGTCTTCGGCGCCACCGGCTCGGTCGGCGCTTCGGCGCTGGATGTGATCGCCCGCCATCCGCAGCGGCTGCGCGCGCGGGTGCTGGCGGCCGGGCGCAATGTCCCGGCGCTGGTCGAACTGTGCGTGCGCCATCGCCCGGACGATGCGGTGATCGCCGAGCCCGAAGGCTACGCCGCGCTGCGCGATGGCCTGCGCGCCGCCGGGCTGGACACCCGCGCGCATGCCGGCGCCGAGGCGCTGGAAGCCTTCGCGGCGGCGCCGGAATGCGACACCGTGGTCGCGGCCATCGTCGGCGCTGCCGGCCTGCCTTCGACGCTTGCCGCCGCGCGCGCCGGCAAGCGCCTGCTGCTGGCCAACAAGGAATCGCTGGTGCTGGCCGGCGAGCTGCTGATGCGCCTGGCGCAGGCCAGCGGCGCCGAGATCATTCCGATCGACAGCGAGCACAGCGCGATCTTCCAATGCCTGCGTTCGTGCGACGCCAGCCGCGGCGTGCGCCGCGTGGTGCTGACCGCGTCGGGCGGCCCGTTCCGCGGCCGCAGCCGCGCGCAGCTGGCCGAGGTGACCCCGGCCCAGGCGGTGGCGCATCCGAAATGGTCGATGGGCCCGAAGATCTCGGTGGACTCGGCCACGCTGATGAACAAAGGCCTGGAAGTCATCGAGGCCCATCATCTGTTCGGCCTGGACGCCGAGCGCATCGGCGTGTGGGTGCATCCGCAGAGCCTGGTGCATTCGCTGGTCGAGTTCGTCGACGGCTCAACCCTGGCGCAAATGGGCCTGCCGGACATGCGCACCACGCTGGCCGTGGGCCTGGCCTGGCCGGAACGGGTCGAGTCGGGCGTGACCGGCCTTGACCTGGTGCAACAGGGCCGGCTCGATTTCGAAGCGCCCGACCTCGAGGCCTTCCCCTGCCTGGGCCTGGCCTGGGAGGCGATGCGCGCCGGCGGTACTGCGCCGGCCATCCTCAACGCCGCCAATGAAGTGGCGGTGTCGGCCTTCCTGGCCGGGCGCATTGGATTCCTCGCCATACCGGCACTCGTTCAGCACGCACTTTCTACGCTGCCGCGCACGAATGCAGATACGCTGGATGCCCTGCTCGCCGCCGACGCCGACGCCCGCCGCATCACCGCGGCTTCCCTGAACCACCACGCCTTGCATGTCTGACGCCTTCCCGCCACCGCGCCGCCTCCATGGCTGACTTCATCGGCTCTGTCTGGTGGATGATCGTCAGCCTGGGGCTGCTCGTGACTTTCCACGAATTCGGCCACTTCTGGGTGGCGCGCCGCTGTGGCGTCAAGGTCCTGCGCTTCTCGGTGGGCTTCGGCCGGCCGTTGTGGACGCGCCGCGACCGCCATGGCACCGAATTCGTCATCGCCGCCCTGCCGCTGGGCGGCTACGTGCGCATGCTCGACGAGCGCGAAGGCAACGTGCATCCGGCCGAACGCGCGCAGGCCTTCAACCACAAGCCGGTGTGGCAGCGCATCGCCATCGTCGCGGCCGGGCCGGTCGCCAACATCCTGCTGTGCCTGCTCCTGCTGTGGGCCATGTTCCTGGTCGGCCGGGCGGATTATTCGGCCACGCTGGGCCCGGCCCAGGGCATGGCGGCCGCGGCCGGGCTGCATCCGGGCGACCGGGTGGTCGCCGTCGATGGCCGCACGGTGCAGAGCTGGGCCGAGACCAGCATCGCCCTGACCCTGGCCGCCATGGACCGCCGCGACGCGCAGTTGCGGGTCACCGGCCCGGAAGGCGACACCCGCGATGCCACCTTGAAGCTGTCGAAGCTGCCGGCCGGGTTCGCCGAACAGCAGGTACCGGAACTGGCCGGCCTCAGCTGGCGTTTCCAGCAGCGCCAGGCGCTGGTCGCCGACGTCGGCGCCGGCTCCCCGGCCGATGGCGTGCTGCAGGCCGGCGACCGCATCCTGGCCGTGGACGGCCAGCCGATCGACTCGGCCGAGCAGGTCGAACCGCAGATCGCCGCCCTGGGCCGCCGCGGCGGGCCGGGCATGATCGAGGTCGAGCGCGAGGGCGAGCGCCTGGCCCTGGAACTGACCCCGCGCCAGGATGCCTCGGCACCCGGCGGCTGGCGCATCGGCGTGGCCATGGCCGCCGGGCAGATGCCGGCCTACGACGTGCGCAGCCAGTACGGCCCGCTGGCCGCCGTGCCCGCCGCCCTGGGCGAGGCCGGCCGGATGACCGCCGACACCCTGGGCATGATGAAGCGGCTGGTCACCGGCAACGCCTCGCTGAAGAACGTTTCCGGCCCGGTGGGCATCGCGCGGGCCGCCAATGCCTCGGCCAAGCGCGGGGTCGATTGGTTCCTGTATTTCCTGGCCACCCTGTCGCTGGGACTGGCGATCCTCAATTTCCTGCCCATTCCGATCTTGGACGGCGGACACCTGCTGTATTACCTTATCGAGTTGGTCAAGGGCAGCCCGCTCAGCGACCGCGTCATGATTGCCGGCCAGTACGTGGGCCTGGCGCTCCTGGCCGGGCTGATGGGGTTGGCGTTCTACAACGACCTTTTCGGTCAGCTGCCCCGATGATCCACTTTGTGCCCGGTTCTTGTTGACCGGCGCTGTGAACCGGCTTTTGAACTATTTCGCGCTGTCGTCGTCTTACGCCGGCACCCCTGCAACAACGAACCCGCTCAACCGGATGTGACATGACGAGATTTCCCACTCGCCGCCTGCTTGCTCTTGCCCTTGCCACCGGCCTCAGCGTACCGGCCCTCGCCTTGGCGGCGGAACCGTTCGTTGCCAGCGACATCCGCGTCGACGGGTTGCAGCGCATCTCCTCGGGCACCGTATTCACCTACCTGCCGGTGAACCGCGGCGACACCGTTGACGATGCCAAGATCGGCGACTCGATCCGCGCCCTGTACCGCACCGGCTTCTTCGAGGACGTGCAGCTGGACCGCCAGGGCAACATCCTGGTGATCACGGTCAAGGAACGTCCGGCGATCAACAAGCTCACCGTGACCGGCAACAAGGACATCAAGTCCGAGGAACTGCTCAAGGGCCTGACCGACATCGGCCTGAGCGAGGGCGGCACCTTCGACCGGCTGAGCCTGGACCGCGTGACCCAGGAACTGACCCGGCAGTACAACAACCGCGGCAAGTACAACGTCGAGATCACCCCCACGGTGAGCCCGCTGGACCGCAACCGCGTCGATGTGGCCATCGCGATCAAGGAAGGCAAGGCGGCCAAGATCCGCCACGTCAACCTGATCGGCACCGACAAGTTCGACAACGAGGACATCCTGGCCGGCTGGGAATCCAAGGAGCACAACTGGGCTTCGTGGTATCGCCGCGACGACCAGTACTCGAAGGAAAAGATGTCCGGCGACCTGGAGAAGCTCAACTCCTGGTACCTGGACCGCGGCTACGTGGACTTCAGCATCGACTCCACCCAGGTCTCGATCAGCCCCGACAAGCGCGACATGTTCGTCACCGCCGGCGTCACCGAGGGCGAGCAGTACAAGATTTCCGAGATCAAGGTCACCGGCGACACGGTGCTGCCGCAGGAAGACATCGAGAAGTTCGTCATCCCCAAGGCCGGCGACATTTTCTCGCGCGCCCTGCTGGAATACAGCGCCGATGCGATCACCAACACGCTGAGCAACATCGGCTACGCCTTCGCCAAGGTCAACCCGATCCCCACGCCCAACCGCGAGGACCGCACCGTCGCGGTCAACCTGCAGGTGGTGCCGGGCCCGCGCGTGGCCGTGCGCCGCATCCTGTTCAAGGGCAACAGCCGCACCTCCGACGAGGTCCTGCGCCGCGAGATGCGCCAGTTCGAGAACACCTGGTACTCGCAGGCCGCCATCGACCGTTCGAAGATCCGCCTGCAGCGTCTGGGCTACTTCGAGTCGGTGGATGTCGAGACGCCGGCGGTGCCGGGCAGCAACGACCAGGTCGACGTGGTGTACAGCGTCAAGGAGACCACCTCGGGCAGCTTCGTGTTCGGCCTGGGCTATTCGCAGAGCTACGGCATCACCACCTCGGTGCAGCTGTCGCAGAACAACTTCCTCGGCGGCGGCAACCGCGTGTCGGTCGAAGCCTCGCGCAGCAGCTACCAGCAGCGCTACGGCTTCAGCTACACCAACCCGTTCTTCACCGATGACGGCGTCTCGCTGGGCTACAACCTGTCCTGGCGCAAGCTGGACTACTCCGACTACAACACCGCGCAGTACAACAGCACCAACGGTGCGGCGCAGATGATCTTCGGCGTGCCGATCACCGAGAACGACACCGTCTCGCTGATGTTCGGCATCGACAGCAACCAGATCACCACCTACCAGGGCTACACGCCGCAGGCGATCATCGACTACATCGACGCCATCGGTTCGCGCACCTTCCACGCGTGGCGCACCGAGCTGGGCTGGGCGCGCGACACCCGCAACGACTACTTCATGCCGACCCGCGGCATGTACCAGCGCGTGGGCCTGGAAGTCACGCTGCCCGGCTCGACCGTCGAGTACTACAAGCTCAACTACCAGGTCTCCAAGTACTGGCCGATCATTCCTTCGTTGGTGATCAACACCCGCCTGGAACTGGGCTACGGCGACAGCTACGGCAGCGACACGAGCCGCGACATCTGCGGCGTCTACGACACCACCACCAACCCGGGCTACATCTTCTGGGTGCCGCAGGCCTGCAATGGCAGCAACGTGCAGCGGCGCGTCACCGCCACCGGCCTGCCGTTCTACGAGAACTTCTACGCCGGCGGCACCAACTCGGTACGCGGCTTCGAGGACAACACCCTCGGCCCGCGTTCGGAGATGACCGGCGCCTACCCGAAGGGCCAGCCGCTGGGTGGCTCGGTGAAGACGGTCGGTTCGATCGAAGCCTATTTCCCGAAGCTGTTCGACAGCCCGTCCGCGCGCCTGTCGGCCTTCGTCGACTTCGGCAACGTGTTCAACGGCACCGACGAGTTCAAGGTCAACGACCTGCGCGTGTCCACCGGCGTGGCCCTGCTGTGGCGCGCGCCGGTCGGCCCGATCTCGATCAGCTACGCCATCCCGCTGCGCAAGGAAGACGGCGACGAGATCGAGCGCTTGCAGTTCACCTTTGGTGGGCAGTTCTGACGAACTGCCCACGGCCTATCCCGCGTATGCGGGATAGGCACCCCAAGTTTGCTGCGCAAACTTGGGGCCCCGTGTCTGCCTTGCCTATCCCCCGCGCCTTCGGCGCGCCCCCCTAACAAAGGGGGGCTGCTGCTCCAGGAAATATCCGCGCGTCCGTTGCCGGACGCTTGATGGGGAACTGTGGGAGGGGCTTCAGCCCCGACTGCCTCCGGTCTGCTGATACTGGATGCGGCTGACGTGGTCCTGCCTGCGGCGCTTTAGCAACCAATCGGACACGTTGCGGTCGGGGCTGAAGCCCCTCCTACAGTGGGTGCTCGTGGTCGTTCCTGGGCGCACCGCCCCAGCAAGTGCCGCTAGCGGCTAAACTTGCGCCCGTGAACATGCCCTCCTATACCGCCCAACAGATCGCCGAGCGCTTCGGCCTGCAGGTGCATGGCGCTGGCGATACCGTGATCCACGGGGTTGCCACGCTGGCGCATGCCGGTCCCGGACAGCTCAGCTTCCTGGCCAATCCGCGCTATCGCGCGCAGTTGGCCGATAGCCATGCCGCGGTCGTGGTGCTGCGCGCCGAGGATGCCGAGGCCGCGCCCGGCACGGCGCTGGTCGCCAAGGATCCCTATACCGCTTTCGCCAAGATCTCGGCGCTGTTCGAGGTGCTGCCGGCGCGCGAGCCCGGCATCCATCCGCTGGCCGTGGTCGATCCCACCGCGCACGTGGCCGCCAGTGCGCACGTCGGTGCGTTCGTCAGCATCGGCGCGCGCAGCGTCGTCGGCGAGGGCTGCGTGGTCGGTACCGGCTCGGTCATCGGCGAGGATTGCGTGGTCGGCGATGGCAGCACGCTCATCGCCCGGGTCACCCTGGTCACCCGCGTGCGCCTGGGCAAGCGGGTGCAGATCCACCCCGGCGCGGTGATCGGCGCCGACGGCTTCGGCCTGGCGATGGACGCCGGCCACTGGATCAAGGTGCCGCAGCTCGGCGGCGTGGTGATCGGCGACGATTGCGAGATCGGCGCCAATACCTGCATCGACCGCGGCGCGCTGGAAGACACCGTGCTCGAGGACGACGTGCGCGTCGACAACCTCGTGCAGATCGCCCACAACTGCTACATCGGCGCGCATAGCGCGATCGCCGGCTGCACCGGCATTGCCGGCAGCGCCAGGATCGGCCGCTACTGCATGCTCGGCGGCAATGTCGGCGTGGTCGGCCACCTGGAGATCTGCGACAAGGTCGTGATCACCGGCAAGTCGGTCGTGCGCAACTCCATCACCGAACCGGGCGAGTACTCGTCCGGCACCCCTTTGACCGATACCCGCACGTGGCGCAAGAACGCCGCGCGCTTCAAGCAGCTCGACGCACTGGCACGCCGCGTCGCCGCTGTGAGCAAGGAGAAAGAATGAACGACACCCTGCAGTTGCCCATCGACGTCCTCCAGATCCGGGAACTGATCCCGCACCGCTACCCGTTCCTGCTGGTGGACAGGGTGCTGGAGCTGGACCCGGAAGCCAAGCGCATCGTCGCGCAGAAGAACGTGAGCATCAACGAGCCCTACTTCCAGGGCCACTTCCCGGGCCGGCCGATCATGCCGGGCGTGCTGATCATCGAAGCGCTGGCGCAGGCCGGCGGCGTGATGACCCAGCTCAGCCTGGGCCGCGATGCGCAGTCCAAGCTGTTCTACATGGTCAAGGTCGAGAACGCCCGCTTCAACAAGCAGGTGGTGCCCGGCGACGTGCTGATCCTGGAAGTGCAGATGAAGCGTCTGATCCGCAACATGGGCTGGTACTACGGCGAGGCCAAGGTCAACGGCGAAGTGGTCGCCAGCGCCGAGGTCATGTGCGCCGGGGCCAAGGGCTGATGTGCGGGTCGATCCAAGCGGAGGAACGATGAGCGACAGCGCCCCCCTGATCCATCCCACCGCGGTCATCGACCCCTCCGCCCGCCTGGCGGCCGGCGTGCGCGTGGGCGCCTTCAGCTTCATCGGCGCCGGCGTCGAGATCGGCGAGGACACCGAGGTCGGCCCGCATTGCTCGATCCATGGCCCGACCCGGATCGGCCGCGAGAACCGCTTCATCGGCCACGTTGCCGTCGGCGGCGAGCCGCAGGACAAGAAGTTCGCCGGCGAGCGCACCGAGCTGGTGATCGGCGAGCGCAACGTGTTCCGCGAATTCGTCACCCTCAACCGCGGCACCGGCGGCGGAGGCGGCGTGACCACCATCGGCGACGACAACTGGATGCTGGCCTACACCCACGTGGCCCACGACTGCCATGTCGGCAACCACTGCGTGTTCTCCAACAACACCACCCTGGCCGGCCACGTCACCGTAGGCGACTGGGTGATCATCAGCGGCTTCGCCGGTGCGCACCAGTTCTGCCGCATCGGCGCGCACGCCTTCCTCGGCATGGGCGCGCTGACCAACGGCGACGTGCCGCCCTTCACCATGGTCGGCAGCGATTCGCTCGGCCGCCCGCGCGGCATCAACAGCGAAGGCCTCAAGCGCCGCGGCTTCGACGCCGAGCGCATTGCCGCGATCAAGCGCGCCTACCGCACCCTGTACGTCGCCGGCCTGCCATTGGCCGAGGCCAAGCAGCAGCTCGCCGAACAGGCGCAGCAGAGCGGCGACGTCAGGGACATGCTTGATTTCATTGAATCGGCGGAACGGCCGTTGCTGCGATGAGCATCGGGACTCGGGACTTGGGACTCGGGACTCGTGAAGCGCAGGGCCACGGCGGCCCGCGCGCAGCCGCTTTTTCCGCGTCCCGAGTCCCGAGTCCCGAGTCCCGGCCTCCCCGCATCGCGCTGGTCGCCGGCGAAACCTCCGGCGACCTGCTCGGTGCCGGCCTGATCGCGCAACTGCGCGAACGCTTCCCGCACGCGCAGTTCGCCGGCATCGGCGGCGATGCGATGCGCAATGCCGGTTGCGAGACCTGGTTCGACGCCAGCGAGCTCTCGCTGATGGGCCTGGTCGAAGTGCTGCGCCATCTGCCGCGCCTGCTCAAGCTGCGCAAGGAACTGCGCGAGCGGCTGCTGGCCTGGCAGCCTGACGTGTTCATCGGCATCGACGCGCCGGACTTCAACCTCGGCGTGGAGCAGTGGCTCAAGCAGCGCGGAATCCGCACCGTGCACTACGTCAGCCCTTCGGTCTGGGCGTGGAAGGAAAAGCGCGCCGAGAAGATCGGCGCCAGCGCCGACCTGGTCCTGTGCCTGTTCCCGATGGAGCCGCCGATCTACGCCCGCCACGGCGTGGACGCGCGCTTCGTCGGCCACCCGATGGCCGACGACATCGACAACCAGAGCGACCGCGATGCCGCGCGTGCGGCGCTGGGCATTTCCTCGTCCTCGCCGGTGTTGGCGGTGCTGCCGGGCAGTCGCCTGGGCGAGGTCAACCGCCTGGCCGAAACCTTCTTCGAGGCCGCCTGGCAGGTATCCGAGAAAGTGCCCGGCCTGCAGGTGCTGGTGCCGGCCGCCAACGCCGCGGTCAAACCGGTGCTGGCCGAACACCTGTCGCGCTCGGCCCTGCCGATGCTGCGCTCGCATCTGCTCGACGGCCGCGCGCGCACGGCGATGATCGCCGCCGATGTGGTGCTGCTGGCCTCCGGCACCGCCACCCTGGAGGCGATGCTGGTCAAGCGCCCGATGGTGGTCGGCTACAAGGTCGCTCCGCTCACCGCGCGCATCGTCAAGGCACTCGGCCTGATCAAGGTGCAGCGCTTCGCCCTGCCGAACATCCTGGCCGGCGAAGACCTGGCACCGGAGCTGATCCAGCAGGACTGCACTTCGGAGAAAGTCGCCGCCGCCGTGGTCGACTGGTTCACCCACCCGCAGAAAGTGGCCGCGCTGCAGTCGCGCTATCTCAAGCTGCACGCCGAACTGCGTTGCGACGCCTCGGCGCGCGCGGCCGATGCGGTGGCCGAATTGCTCGCGCGCGCGCCGGCGGGCAAGGCAACGCCGTGAAGCGCAGCGTGCCCGCCGAGGCCTCCGGCGCGCTGTTCGTCGCCGTGCCGGCGGCGCCCGCGCGCATTGCCGGGGTGGACGAGGCCGGGCGCGGCCCGCTCGCCGGGCCGGTCGCCGTGGCCGCCGTGGTCTTCGACCCGGCGCGGCCACGCATCAACGGCCTGGACGATTCCAAGCAGCTCACCGCCGAACGCCGCGAAGTGCTCTACGCGCGCATCGTCGAACGCGCGCTGGCGTGGCACGTGGTGTTGATGACCTCCGAACAGGTCGACCGGCTGAACATCTTCCAGGCCACCATGCTCGGCATGCGCCTGGCGGTGGAGGCGGTGGCCCACGTGGCCGAGCACGCGCGCATCGACGGCAACCGCCTGCCCAAGGCGCTGCCTTGCAGTGCCGAGGCGATCATCGGCGGCGACGGGGTCGACCGCGCGATCATGGCCGCCTCCATCGTCGCCAAGGTCACCCGCGACCGCTACATGACCGCGCTGCACGAGCGCCATCCCGAGTACGGCTTCGACCAGCACAAGGGCTACGGCACGCCGGCGCATCTGTCCGCCCTGCGCCGGCACGGCCCCTGTCCGGAACACCGCCGCAGCTTCGCGCCGGTGCGCCAGGCCCTGGGCCTGGAGGTGCCGGGCCCGCTCGTCGAGCCCGCCCTCGACCTCAGTCCCAGCCTCATCTAGGCAGGATCTTGATCCCCGGGTCGACGCAGTCGATCTCCGTGGCCACGCAGTAGTCGATCGTCTCGGCCACCGTCACCGTCTTGATCTGCAGCTTCACCTCCTGGCCGGCGCCCGAGCCGCTGGAGGGAAATTGCCGGCTGCTGTCCAGGACCCGGAAACGCCCCGGCTCGCCCGGCGCCCAGCCGGCCGCCGGCCCGCCCGGCGACTGCTTGAACTTGAGCATGAAGGGCGTGGTGCCGCGCTTCTCCCACACCACGTCGGTGCCGCTGAAGATCGTGCACAGCGTCGGATTGGCATCGCCATTGGCGGCCACCTGCACCCGCACCTGGGTCACGCCGGCCGGCGGCGGGGTCGAACGGCACATGGGGATGGTCGGGTCGGGCGGCACGGCGCCGTCGTGAGGGGGTGAATTGACGCAGGCCGCGAGCAGGACGGCGGCCGATAGCGGCAGGCACGGTCGGATGCGCATTGCGGGGTCTCCGGTGGAACCGCCGCCACGGCGTGGGATATCACGAAGCGGGCAATGCCGCCGAAGCGACGAAGCCGCGCGCCTTGAGCAGCGAGCCGATGCGCGAGGCCGGAATGCCATGCCCGCGTGCATCGGCCACGCAGCGATCGGCCCCTTGCCGGTCGTCGAGCAGGAACAGCACTTGTGCACACCACAGCGCCACTTCGCCCGGTTGGTCGCCTGTCGCTTGCGCAGTCTTCAACGCGGCCAGCGCCTGGCGCCGGTCACCGAGATTGGCGTGGTACCAGGCCAGCGCCGCCAGGGCGTAGGCATCGTTGCCCTTCACCTCGACATAGGCCTGCGCCAGTTCGGCGGCGCGGCGGTACGGCGTCAGCGCGCGTGCCGCGGTGCTCGGCGAGGCCGCGAGCGCATCGCCGAGGTTGCCCCAGTGCAGGTAGTCGTCCGGCTGCAGGGTCGCGGCGCGCTGGAACATCTCGGCCGCCTGCGCGTAGTCGCCGGCATCGAAGCGCATCGCGCCCAGGTTGGTCAGCGCCCCGGCATTGGGCTCGATCGACAGCGACATGCCGAACGCTCGGCCGGCCTGCGCGGTGTCGCCGTTGGCCAGGTACAGGCCGCCCAGGCTGCTCCACAAGCCGCTGTCGCCGGGCTGCAGCAAGGTCGCGCTGAGATAGGCCTGGATCGCCGGGGCCAGTTCGCCACGCAGCCAGTGGTGGTAGCCCAACGCCTTGTAGATCTGCGCGTCGCCCGGGCGCAGGCTCAGCGCCTTGCGGAACAGGTCCAGCGCCTGCGCATCGTGGCCGCGTGCGCCCTCGCTGCGCGCCATGCCGACGTAGGCGTCGGCGCGCAGCGCCGGATCGGCCAGGGCCTGGCGATACAGCACCATCGCCTCGGCGTCCTGGCCGCTGGCGCGGGCGATGTCGGCCATCGCCAGGGTGCCTTCGGTCAGCGACGGGTCCATGCGCATCGCCTGGGTGCATGCCTGGCGCGCCCGCTGGAACGCCACCGCATCGCTGACCGATTCCAGCCGGGCGATCTCGGCCCGGCAAATGCCGGCCTGGGCGCGGGCGAACTGCGGGTCCCGCGCCAGCGCGCGGCGGAACGCATCCAGCGCGCGTTCGTAGCTGCCCTCGCCGCGCGGGCGCTGCAGCTCGCTCAGCCCGCGCAGGTAGTCGTCATACGCACCGGCATCGCGCGTCGGCGCCAGGCGCTTGCCGAGCCGGCGGTCGACATCGGGCAATCGCCCGACCAGCTCGTGCACCACTTCGCTGGCCAGGGCGTTCTGCAGGGCGAACACATCGCCGGCCTCGCGTTCGTAGCTGCCGGTCCACAGCGCCGCACCGCTGGCGGTATCGGTCAGCCGCGCCTGCAGGCGCAGGGCGCCGCGGTCCGATCGGGTCACGCTGGCATCCAGCACCGTGGCCACGCCGACGGTCTTGCCCCAGCGCTGGGCGTCGTAGCTGCCCAGCGCCGGGTCGTCGGCCGGCGGCTGCGCCGCCACCTTGAGGTCGGGTACCCCGGCCAGCGCGTCGCGCACTTCGGCGGCCAGGCCATCGGCGAAATAGCGGTCTTCGGGCTTGCCGTCGGTGCTGGTGAAGGGGCGGACCGCGATCGAAGCCTCCGCCAGGCGCGGGTGCGGTGGCGGACGCTGCCACCACCATGCCCCGGCCAGCGCCACGGCGGCGAGCAGGCCACCGGGCAGCCACCCCCACGGCGCTTGCCGGCGGCTGGCTCCCCGCGCACGAAGCGGGGCTATCGGCAGTGGCGCTAGCGCGGCCGGCGGGGCGGTGGCGCTGCCGGTCTCGGCGTGAAGCGCATCGGGGCCCGCGAGGGAGCGGACGTCCGCCGTGCCGGCGCCAGGCCACAGCTTGCCGATGAAGCGGTAGCCCAAGGCATGCTGGGTCTGGATATAGCGCGGCGACTGCGGCCGATCGGCCAGGGCCGCGCGCAATTGCGCGATGGCCCGGGTCAGCACCCCCGGCGTGACGTGGCGGTGCCCCCACACCGCGTCCAGCAACTGGTCGCGGCCGACCAGCTCCCCGGCCTGCCGCAGCAGGATCAGCAGCACCGCGAACGCCTTCGGCTCGAGCGGTTGCGGCTCGCCGTCGCGCGTCAGCGTGTGCGCGACGGCATCGACGACGACGCCATCGAAGCGGTAGCGCTCGGGCGGATGAACAGGACGATCCGGCGCGCCGGCGGGATCCATCGGCATTCCCTCACGAAAACCTCATCAACCAGTGCAATCGCTGCCTGAAGGCTCCGCCGGCCATCGCGACTGATCTTACCCGCAAGCGGAGGCTGGCGATGCACCGGAACACCCCGGCGCCCCCTTCCTGGAGATTCCCATGAACGCCGTCATCGCCATCGATATCCACCCGTTGCCGTCCTCGCTGTTCACGCCCGCCACCGCCGGCCGCCGCCGCCATATCGGCGCGTTCGAGCCGGACCTGGACGCGTTGTCGCGCTTCAACAACCTGTTGGGCCAGCTCGGCTGGCGCCGCCCGTCGCTGGACCGCGACCAGCTGGCCTCGGCCGCGCGCGCGCTGCATGACCCGGCCATTGCCGATGAGCCGGCCTGCATCCGCCTGCGGGTGCAGCAGGCCGAGCAGCTGGCCCGGATGCTGAGCGACCGCGATTGGCAGGTCGACGAGCGCGCGCTGCCGGCGGCGTATGCGGTGGTGGGCTACCTGCGGGCGGACTGGCACCTGCTGCCGGCCGACCTGCCGCAGGCGGCGCGGCTGGACGATGCGATCGCGATCGACACGGCGTGGCCGCAGTTGCGGCCGGAGCTGATGCATTACCAGGATTTCCGCCGCTTGCGTACGTTGGAAGCCGAGCATCGGGGCTGCGCTTATGAAGACGTGGCGTTCGATCGGCAGGCCTGGTTGGAGGCGCGGGAGCTCGAGGCGCGGTTGGCGGAGCAGATGCGGCGGATTCGGGAGACTAGCTATGCGCCTGTGGCTCCTGTTTGCTTTCGGGTGCATTGATTGAAATTCAAACGCTCTGGGCTAATGGGCTACGTGCGGCGTCCGGGGCCGGGCCCTTGCCCGGGGGACGCCAAGTACTGCCTCCATGCGGGGCTCGTTGGGCGACATCCATGTCGCCCAACGCCCCCGGGCAAAGGCCTGCCCCCGGAGACCGCCGATAACAAACAAACCACCAACACAACCGCTTCACCGCACCAAGCCCTGTCAAGCCTTGTCCCCACCTACCCCGGGGGCTAACCTGCCCGATCACCGCAGTGATCCGGCATGACCCAGTCCCGCTTCGTCCATCTCCACGTCCACACCGAGTTCTCGCTGGCGGACTCCACGATCCGCGTGCCCGAAAAACCGGAGCAGGCCGACCCGGCCAAGGCCAAACGCGCCAACCTGCTCAGCCGCGCCGTGGAACTGGAGCTGCCGGCGCTGGCCGTCACCGATCTCAACAACCTGTTCGCCCTGGTCAAGTTCTACAAGGCCGCCGAGGCGGTGGGCATCAAGCCCATCGCCGGCGCCGACGTGATGATCGCCACGCCCGACCAGGCGCCGTACAAGCTCACCCTGCTGTGCCGCGATCGCGAGGGCTACCTGAGCCTGTCGCGCCTGCTCACCCGTGCCTGGATGGAGGGCCACCGGCCCGAGGGCGGGGTGGCGGTGCGGCCGGAGTGGCTGGCCGACCACCACCACAACCTGTTCGCCCTGGCCGGCCGCGAGAGCCTGGCCGGGCGCCTGTTCGGCGAGCATCGGCATGACCTGGCCGAGCAGCAGCTGGCCGATTGGCAGCGCATCTTCGGCGATGGTCTGCACCTGGAGCTGACCCGCACCGGGCGCGAGGGCGAGGAAGCCTTCAACCAGTTCGCGTTGCAGGCCGCCGGCCTGCGCGGCCTGCCGGTGGTCGCCAGCAACGACGTGCGCTTCCTGCACGCCACGGATTTCCCGGCGCACGAGGCGCGCGTGTGCATCGCCTCGGGCCGGGTGCTCGACGATCCGCGCCGCCCGCGCGATTACACCGACCAGCAATACCTCAAGTCGCAAGAGGAGATGGCGGCACTGTTCGCCGATACCCCCGACGCAGTCGACAACACGCTGGCGCTGGCCGAGCGCTGCAACATCGAGATGCGCCTGGGCACCTACTTCCTGCCGGCCTATCCGGTGCCGGCGGAAGAGACGCTCGACAGCTGGATCCGCAGCACCGCGCGGCGCGGCCTGGAAGCGCGGCTGGAGAAGAATCCGCTGGCGGCGGGCAAGACGCGCCAGGACTACTTCGACCGCCTGGAATTCGAGCTGGACACCATCATCAAGATGGGCTTCCCCGGCTACTTCCTGATCGTGGCCGACTTCATCCAGTGGGGCAAGGACAACGGCATTCCGGTCGGGCCGGGCCGCGGTTCGGGCGCCGGTTCGCTGGTGGCCTGGGCGCTGAACATCACCGACCTGGACCCGATCCCCTACAACCTGCTGTTCGAGCGCTTCCTCAATCCCGAGCGCGTGTCGATGCCCGACTTCGACATCGACTTCTGCATGGACCGCCGCGACGAGGTCATCGACTACGTCGCGCGCAAGTACGGGCGCGAGCGCGTCAGCCAGATCATCACCTACGGCACGATGGCGGCCAAGGCGGTGGTGCGCGACGCCGGCCGCGTGCTCGGTTTTCCGTATGGCCTGGTCGATGGCGTGGCCAAGCTGATCCCGAACATCCTCGGCATCACGCTGAAGGATGCGATGGGCGAAGGCAAGGAAAGCGAGATGGCCTCGCCCGAGCTGATCCAGCGCTACCAGGCCGAGGACGATGTCCGCGACCTGATGGACCTGGCGCGCCAGCTCGAGGACCTCACCCGCAACGCCGGCAAGCACGCCGGCGGCGTGGTGATCGCGCCCGAGCCGCTGGCCGAGTACTGCCCGCTGTTCGCCGAACACGACGAGGACGGGCGCGGCAAGAACCCGGTCACCCAGTTCGACAAGAACGACGTCGAAGAGATCGGCCTGGTCAAGTTCGACTTCCTCGGCCTGCGCACGCTGACGATCATCGACTGGGCGGTGAAGGCGATCAACGTGCGCCACGCGCGCGCCGGCATCGAGCCGATCGACATCGCCGCGCTGCCGCTGGACGATGCGGCCACGTACAAGGACATCTTCGCCACCGGCAATACCGGCGCGGTGTTCCAGTTCGAATCCTCGGGCATGCGCCGCTTGCTCAAGGACGCCAAGCCTGACCGCTTCGAAGACCTGATCGCGCTGGTGTCGCTGTACCGTCCGGGCCCGATGGACCTGATCCCCAGCTTCGTCGACCGCAAGCACGGGCGCGAGCAAGTGGAGTATCCCGATCCGCGCACCGAGCCGATCCTGAAAGACACCTACGGCATCATGGTGTACCAGGAGCAGGTCATGCAGATGGCGCAGATCGTCGGCGGCTATTCGCTCGGCGGCGCCGACCTGCTGCGCCGCGCGATGGGCAAGAAGGTGCCGGCGGAAATGGCCAAGCACCGCGAGATCTTCCGCGAAGGCGCGGCCAGGGACGGTGTCGGCGAAGCCAAGGCCGACGCGATCTTCGACCTGATGGAGAAGTTCGCCGGCTACGGCTTCAACAAGTCGCACGCCGCCGCCTACGCGCTGGTCAGCTACCAGACCGCCTGGCTCAAAAGGCACTATCCGGCCGAGTTCATGGCCGCGACGCTGTCCTCGGACATGGACAACACCGACAAGGTGGTCGGCTTCCTCGACGAGGTGCGCCTGCTCGGCCTGACCGTGCGTCCGCCGAAGGTCAACGAGTCGGCCTACATGTTCGAGGCGGCCAGCGCCGACACCATCCAGTACGGCATCGGCGCGATCAAAGGCGTGGGCCGCGGCGCCTGCGAGGCGATCGTCGAGGAGCGCGAGCGGCACGGCCGCTACGAGTCGTTGCTGGATTTCTGCACGCGGGTGGATTCGTCCAAGCTCAACCGGCGCACGCTCGAAGCGATGATCAATGCCGGCGCGCTCGACGGCCTGGGCCGCAACCGCGCCTCGCTGATGCTGCAGTTGCCCGAGGTGCTCAAGGCCACCGACCAGATGGCGCGCGAGAAGGCCTCCGGCCAGAACTCGCTGTTCGGCGGCCCGGACCCGGCCGCCCCGGCCATGCGCCTGGAACTGCCCGAGTCCAAGGAATGGCCGCTGGGCCAGCTGCTCACCGGCGAACGCGACACGCTGGGTTTCTATCTCAGCGGACATCCCTTCGATCCCTACCGCGACGAGGTCAAGGAACTGGTGGGCTGCGACCTCGGCGCGCTCGACCGCATCTGGTCCTCGCAATCCCGCGGCGGTGGCGACGGCGAGAAGCGCTGGCGCCCGGAGGTCAACGCCATCCTCGCCGGCCAGGTGGTGGGCGTGCGCCGCAAGGGCGACAGCCAGGTGTTCGTGCAGCTGGAAGATGGCCGCGGGCGCGTGGAATGCAGCGCGTTCTCCGACGGCCTGGCCGAGTTCGGCCACCTGCTGACGCGCGACCGCATCCTCATCGTCAAGGGCGGCCTGCGCGAAGACGAATTCAACGGCGGCTACGCCCTGCGCATCCGCCAGGTGTGGGACTACGAACAGGTCTGCGCCGAGCACGCGCGCCATCTCGCCTTGCGCCTGGACCTGCGCGATCGCCAGGCCATGGCGCGGGTCGACGGCCTGCTCGCCGCGTACCGGCCCGGGCGCACGCCGATCCGCTTCGACCTGCTGGTCGGCTCGGCCGTCGGCACCGTGGCCGGCATGCTCGACGTCAACGGCACCCAGGGCGTGCGCATCGCCCCGCAGTTGCTGGACGGCCTGCGCGCCGATCCGGCGGTGCGTACCGTGAAGGTCAAGTACAACCCGCCGTGGGCGCAGTAGGCCCGGCCCACCCGAACGCCTGCGTACGGGTGGATCGCGGCCCTTCGGCTACACTTCTTTCCTTTCGTCCGACCGGCTTCCCATGAATCCGAACTACCTCGACTTCGAGCAACCCATCGCCGATCTGGAAGCCAAGATCCAGGAACTGCGCAACGCCAGCACCGGCCCGGCGGTCAACGTCGACGCCGAAGTGCAGGCGCTGCGCGGCAAGCTGCGCATCCGTACCGCGCAGATCTTCCGCGACCTGTCGGCCTGGCAGGTCTCGCAGCTGGCGCGCCATCCGCAGCGCCCCTACACCCTGGACTACATCCGCATCTTCTGCGACGAGTTCCAGGAACTGGCCGGCGACCGCGCCTATGCCGACGACAAGGCGATCGTCGGCGGCCTGGCCCGCATCGACGGCCGTCCGGTGGTGATCATCGGCCACCAGAAGGGCCGCGACACCAAGAGCAAGGTCGCGCGCAACTTCGGCATGCCGCGTCCGGAGGGCTACCGCAAGGCGCTGCGCCTGATGAAGCTGGCCGAACGCTTCCGCCTGCCGCTGCTGACCTTCATCGACACCCCCGGCGCCTACCCCGGCATCGGCGCCGAAGAGCGCGGCCAGTCCGAGGCCATCGCCCGCAACCTGCTGGAGATGGCCGAACTGAAGGTGCCGGTGATCTGCACGATCATCGGCGAAGGCGGCTCGGGCGGCGCGCTGGCGATCGGTGTCGGCGACCGCACGCTGATGCTGGAATACGGCACCTATTCGGTGATTTCGCCCGAAGGCTGCGCCTCGATCCTGTGGAAGGACGCCGGCAAGGCCAAGGACGCCGCCGAACAGCTCGGCCTGACCGCCAAGCGCCTGCTTGGCCTGGGCCTGGTCGACAAGGTGATCCGCGAGCCGATCGGCGGTGCGCATCGCAACCCGACCCAGATGGGCAAGCGCCTGAAGGCCGTGCTGCTCAACGAGCTCGATGCGCTTGAGAAGGTTCCGGTCGACATGCTGATGCAGCAGCGCTACGAGCGCCTGCGTAGTTACGGCGCCTACGAGGCGGCGTAAGGCCTTGCCACGGCGCGGCGCGGATGCGCGGCGCCGGGCACCGCGCTAGGATGGCGGCGGTCCCACACAAGGAACGACGAGATGGATCTGCCGAAGTGGGTGGGGCCTGTCGCCCTGTTCGTGGTACCGCTGGTCATCGCCCTGCTGATCAACCTGTTCGTCCGCCACCGCCGCGGCATCGCGTCCAATGCCGTGCTGGCGTGGTTGGTGATCGTGTGCTGGATTACCGCGTTGACCTGGATTTTGCGGCAGGTGACCTGATTTTCGGGACTCGGGACTCGGGACTCGGAAAAGCGGGCTGGGTCGCGAGGGTTAGAACGGCTTGGCCAGTACCAGCCAGATCACCACGACCAGCAAGATCACCGGCAGCTCGTTGAACAAGCGCAGCGCGCGTGCCGACGGCAACGCCCTGCCCTTGTCCACGCCCTTGAGCCAGCGCCCGGCGACGATGAAGTGCAGCAGGATCAGCACGACCAGGCCGAGCTTGGCGTGCAGCCAGGCGCCGCCGCCGACCATGGTCGGGAAATCGGGAATGAAGCGGTAGCCGAGCCACAGCGTCGCGCCAAGCAGGATCGCCAGGCCGAACATGTTGTGGCCGAACTTGTACAGGCGCTTGCCCATCAATACCAACCGCGCGCGCACCGCTGCATCGGTGCCGGCCTCGGCGATGTTCACCAATATGCGCGGCAGGTAGAACACGCTGGCCATCCAGGCGATGACGAACAGCAGGTGGAAGGTCTTGATCCACAGGTACAGGGTCATGGGCTGGCACCACCGGCTCGCGTAGGATGCCGGCATTCTCACCGATCCCCAGCCGCGCCGCACCGTAGCGGCGCCCGGAGCAGCAATGTCCAAGCAATACGACCAGGCTTATTTCCAGCGCTGGTACCGCCAGGAAGGCCTGCACGATGCCGCGCGCCTGCGACGCAAGGTCGCACTGGCCGTCGCCATGGCCGAGCATTATCTCGAACGCCCGATCCGCAGCGTGCTGGACATCGGCTGCGGCGAGGGCAGCTGGCGCGCGCCGCTGCTGAAGTTGCGGCCCAACGTCCACTACCTGGGTTTCGATGCCAGTGAGTACGCCGTGCGCCGCTACGGCCGCAGCCGCAACCTGCACCTGGCCAGCTTCGGCGACTTCGCCATGCTGCGTCCCTGCGCGCCGGTCGACCTGCTGGTCTGCAGCGACGTACTGCACTACCTGCCCACGCGCGAACTCCGCGCGGGCCTGCCTGGCCTGGCCGAACTGACCGGCGGCATCGCCTTCCTGGAAGCCTTCACCGCCGAAGATGAATTCGAAGGCGACCATGAAGGCTTCCAGCCCCGCCCCGCCCGCTGGTACCGCCGGCAGCTACAGTCCGTCGGCTTCACCCCCCTGGGCACTCACAGCTGGCTATCGCCCACCCTGGCCGGCCAAGCCTCAGCCCTCGAAACGCTCTGAGCCCCAAGCACTAGCACAGCCCAACTGGAGCAGAGCCCCCCTCTGTTGAGGGGGGCGCGGCGACAGCCGCGGGGGAGAGGCAAGGCAGAAGGCGGCCCCGTTTTGCCTACGGCAAAACGGGGTAGCAGTCCCGGCCCAAAGGCCGGGACTGCTCCGCAGCACCTTAACGGGGCGAACGCCCCGTTAAGGTGCTATGCTGCACAGCAGCAATAACTCCTAAGTTGTCAAGGGCGAGAATGCTTTATCAACTGCATGAGCTGACCCGCAATCTGTTGGCGCCGTGGGTCCACCAGGCGCGCGCGAACGTCAAGATGTTCTCCGATCCGGACTCGCTGTGGGCCTCCCTGCCCGGCGCCGACCGCCTCGCCGCCAGCAACGAACTCTTCCACCGCCTCGGCAAAGCCTACGAAAAGCCGGCCTGGAACCTCGACGACGTCGAAGTCGACGGACATTCGCTGCCCATCATCGAACGCGAAGTCCTGGCCAAGCCGTTCTGCCGCCTGCTGCGCTTCAAGCGTTTCAGCGACCGGCCCGAACTGCTCGCCAGCATGAAGCAGCAGCCGACCGTGCTGGTCGTCGCGCCGCTGTCCGGCCACCACGCCACCCTGCTGCGCGACACCGTGCGCACCCTGCTGCGCAACCACAAGGTGTACGTCACCGACTGGGTCGACGCGCGCATGGTGCCCCTGTCCGAAGGCGACTTCGGCCTGGACGACTACATCGACTACATCCGCGACTTCATCCGCCACATCGGCGCCGACGAACTGCACGTCATGAGCGTGTGCCAGCCGACCGTGCCGGTGCTGGCCGCCGTCTCGCTGATGGCCGCCGACGGCGAGATGACACCGCGCTCGCTGGTGATGATGGGCGGGCCGATCGACGCCCGCAGCAGCCCCACCGCGGTCAACAACCTGGCCACCGAAAACCCGCTGTCCTGGTTCGAGAACAACGTCATCCACACCGTGCCCTATCCCTATCCGGGACACGGACGCCAGGTCTATCCGGGCTTCTTGCAGCACGCCGGCTTCCTGTCGATGAACCCCAGCCGCCACGTCATGTCGCACTGGGACTTCTACACCAACCTGGTCAAGGGCGACCTGCAGGACGCCGAGTCGCACCGCCGCTTCTACGACGAGTACAACGCCGTGCTCGACATGCCGGCCAAGTACTACCTCGACACCATCCACACCGTGTTCCAGGAATTCCTGCTGCCGCGCGGCAGCTGGGAAGTGCGCGGTCAACTGGTCAAGCCGGCGGCGATCCGCGACACCGCGCTGCTGAGCATCGAAGGCGAGCTGGACGACATCGCCGGGCTCGGCCAGACCGAGGCGGCGCAGTCGCTGTGTACCGGTATCGATGCTGCGCACCGCCGTCACCTGGTGGTCGAAGGCGCGGGCCATTACGGCATTTTCAGCGGTCGCCGCTGGCGCGAGGTCGTATACCCGCAGGTGCGCGACTTCATCGCCCGCTATGCGGCCGAACCGGTGCAGTCGCAAACGCCGGCGACGGTCACGCCGATTCGCCGGCGCAAGTAAGCCGCCGCATCAACGCAGGAAGGCCGCCTTCGGGCGGCCTTCTTCGTTCCTGTCTTTTCAGTCGGTACGCACCAGCAGGTGCTTGGCCATCAGCCCGTGCAGGTGGCCGACGCCACGCGCCAGGTGCAGCGTGCCGAACAGCATCACCACGCCCAGCAGGCAGAACAGCGGCAGCAGCCACGGCGCGTCGGCGGCCACGCCCCACACCCCGAAGTTGATCTCGAAGCTGCGGTCGAACAGCAAGGCCAGCGGCGAGAGCATGAAGCCCAGCGACAGGCTCAACAAGGTGGTGAACAGCACCGAGTAGGCGATGCCCAGCGGCAGCATCAGCAAGAAGTACAGCATGGTCGTCCAGGTACGGCCATCGCTGAACATCGCGCCGATGCGCGCCAGCCAGCCATGGCCCTGGCCGACATAGGTCGGCCGGCGCGGCATGCGCACGCCCAGCAGCACTTCGACCAGGCGGCCCTCCACCAGCGAGAGCACCCGCACCGAGCCCAGGAACAGCACCAGCAGGGGAATGCCGATGATCAGGATCAGCAGCCCCAGCGACAGCGCGGTGCCGGTGACGACCCAGCTGAAATAGAACGAGCCGGTGGCCACCGCCAACAGCAGGTAGAACAACGCGCCATAGGTGCGCGGATCGGCGGCGACGCCGAAGAAGCGGCCGACCCACGAGCGGCGCTTGGGCGGCAGCGGCGGGCGCAGCGCACGCGTCACCGTCACCTCGGTCTCGCGATAGATATCGGCCACCTCCTCCGGCGCGCCGTAGCTGCCGGCGACATCGGCGATCACCTCGGCCTCGCTGCGGCCGGGCTGGGCGGCCATCTCCGAACGCAGGTATTCCTCGGCGTCGTAGAGCGCGTCCTGGATCATCGCCGGGTCGGCCCCGGCCAGGGCCTGGCGAAGCTGGAGCAAGTACGCGGGGATCGTCTCCGGCAGCGGCCGGGCCATGGTCTCGATGTTCATTCGGAACTTCCCTCCAGCACGGAATCGACGGAATCGCGGGTGGCGCGCCAGGCGGCGGACCATTGCACCAGGCACTGCCGGCCGGTGGCGGTGATGCGGTAATAGCGGCGCGGCGGCCCCGACATCGACGGCTCGACCTCGCTCTGCAACAGCCCGGCCCCCTCCAGGTTGCGCAGCACCGGGTACAGGGCACTCTGCTTGCCGGCCAGCACGCCTTCGCCGACCCGCTCCAGGCGCTTGGCGATGAGATAGCCGTAGAGCGGCTCCTCGGCCTGGGCCAGCACCGCGAGCAAGGCCAGCGACACCGTGCCGGCACTGAGCTCTTTCTGGAACTTGCGCAATGGCCCTTCGATCTCGCTCATGGCCGCCTCCCGCTAGGTTGGAGACGATGCTAGTACTAACTTCGGTATAGCAAACGTGCTGATAGTCACCCTGCCGAGCGGGATATCGACCGTACCGGCGCGTTTGCCGGGCTGAATCCCTACAATGCGCGCACTATGCCCCCCGCCAATGCCGCTTCCCCCGCCCCCCGCCCCTCCCTGCAACGTATTTTCCTCACCGGCCTGCTGACGCTGCTGCCGGTGTGGTTGACCTGGGTGGTCGTCAAGTTCGTCTTCGTCCTGCTTTCGGGCATCAGCGCGCCCTGGGTGGCGCCGCTGTCGCAACAGATCGCGACCTCGTTCCCCGGCACCGCGGAGTGGCTGCCGGCCGCCTGGGTGCAGAACACCTTCGGGCTGATCGCCACGGTGCTGGTGATCCTGTTCGTCGGCGTGCTCAGCCGCCGCATGGTCGGGCAGCGCCTGCTGCGCTGGTTCGAGGCGGTGATGCGGCGCATCCCGCTGGCCAGCGTGGTCTACGACAGCGCCCGCAAGCTGCTGGACATCCTGCAGACCCAGCCCGGCAGCACGCAGCGCGTGGTGTTGATCGACTTCCCGCATCGCGACATGAAGGCCGTGGGCCTAGTGACGCGGGTGATCCGCGAACACGGCACAGGCCGCGAGCTGGCGGCGGTATACGTGCCGACCACGCCCAACCCGACCTCCGGTTACCTGGAAATCGTGCCGGTGGAGTTGCTCACGCCCACCGATTGGACGGTGGACCAGGCGATGAACTTCATCATCTCCGGCGGCGCGGTCTCGCCGGACACCGTGCCGTTCACCCGCACCGTCGATCGCCAATGACGGCCGCGCGCCTGCTCGAGGACCGCGCGGTCCGCCTGTTCATCGCGCTGGCTGCGTTCTTCTGCGTCAACGCGGCGCTGGCCGAGTTCATCGGGGTCAAGATCTTCGCGCTGGAAGATACGCTCGGCATCGCGCCGCTGAACTGGAACCTGTTCGGGCAGACCGGGTCGCTGAGTTTCACCGCCGGCACGTTGTTGTGGCCGGTGGTATTCATCATGACCGATACGATCAACGAGTTCTTCGGCAGCCGCGGGGTGCGTTTCATTTCGTGGCTGGCGGTGGCGTTGATCGGCTACGGGTTCTTCTTCGCGTTCGCGGCCATCGAGCTTGCGCCGGCCGGCTGGTGGGTGAAGGCGGCGCAGTCGCAGGGGGTGCCGGATTACCAGGCGGCGTTTGCGGCGGTGTTCGGGCAGGGGTTGTGGACCATTGGCGGGTCGCTGGTGGCGTTCCTGATCGGGCAGCTGGTCGACGTGGCGGTGTTTCATCGCATTCGCCGCGCTACGGGCGAGAAGCACGTCTGGTTGCGGGCGACGGGGTCTACTGCGGTGTCGCAGTTGGTCGACAGTTTCGTGGTGATCTACATCGCGTTCGTGATTGGGCCGCAGCATTGGCCGATGTCGCTGTTCCTGGCGGTCAGCACGGTCAATTACGTTTACAAGATGGGATTTGCGGTGCTGCTGATTCCGTTGCTGTATTTGATGCGGCGGTGGATTACCGGGTATTTGGGCGCTGCGCGGGCCGAGGAATTGCGGTTGCAGGCGGCGGGTTGAAAGGCGCTGGTCGCCACCGCAAAGCCCCTCCCCGCCGGGACGGCGCCCGCACCGCAAGCCCTCCAACCAACCGCCGCAAAAACCAACAGCGCGCGCAATCCCCACATGCCGCATTGCCGCAAAATCCGCAAGCTGGCCCTGCCGCTCCGGATCGGGCAATCTCCCTGGCTCATGTCGTCGCCGGAGCTTGTTGATGCCGTCCCGCCTTGCCCGCCTGTTCGCGCTGCTCCTGGCCGCCACCGTCTCGCTCTCGATGGCCCCGCCCACCGAGGCCGCCACCAAGAAGAAGGCCACTTCCAGCCAGACGCAAAAGGCCAAGTCCAAGGCGAAGGCGCCGGCCAAGGGCAAGAAGCCCGCCAAGACCACCAAGGCACGCGCCGCCACCCCAGTGCGCCAGCTCAGCAAGGCGCAGCAGCTCAACCAGATCTATGCCGATTACTGGCAGGCCTCGCTCAAGCTCAATCCGCTGCAGGCCACCTTCCAGGGCGATCACCGCTACGACGACCAGCTGCCGAATTTCCTGTCCGCCGCGTTCCGCCAGCAGAGCCACGATTTCACCACCCAGTGGTTGGCCAGGGTCGAGGCGATCGGCCCTGACGGCCTGAGCGGGCAGGATCTGCTCAGCTACGAGATCTTCGTGCGCGATGCGCGCAGTGCGTTGGACGCCGAGCAGTTCCCGACCTGGATGCAGCCGGTCAACCAGTTCTACAACATCGCCAATGTCGCCGCGATGCTCGGTTCGGGCACCGGCGCGCAGCCGTTCGAGACGGTGCAGGATTACGACAATTGGCTGCGTCGCGCGGCGGGCATCCCGGCGTTGTTCGACCAGGCCATCGCCAACATGCGCGAGGGCGTCAAGGCCGGTGTGGTGCAGCCGCGGGCGCTGATGGACAAGGTGCTGCCGCAGCTGGATGCGATCATCAAGCCCAGCGCCGAGGAAACCTTGTTCTGGGCGCCGGTCAGCAATCTGCCCACGACCTTCAGCGAGGCGGACAAGCAACGCATCGCCAGCGAGTACAAGCGCACGATCGAAACCCGCATCCTGCCCGCATATCGCGCGCTGCGGGGCTATATCGCTTCGGAGTACCTGCCGGCCACACGCAAGACCGATGGCATGTCCGCGCTGCCCAACGGCGCTGCGTGGTACGCCTACAACGTGCGCCAGAGCACCACCTCCGACCTGACCCCGGAGCAGATCCACCAGCTGGGCCTGGACGAGGTCGCGCGGATCCACGCGCAGATCGAGGCGGTGATGAAGCAGGTGAAGTTCCGTGGTTCGATGCAGAAGTTCTTCAAGTACATGCAGACGGACAAGCGCTTCAGCTTCGCCAGCGAGGACGAGATGCTGGCCTATTACCGCGGCCTCGAGCAGCGGGTGAACGGCAATATCCCGCGCTTGTTCTCGCTGACGCCGAAGGCGAAGTTCGAGATCCGCCCGGTCGAGCCGTATCGCGCGCAGTCGGCGGCGGGCGGCTCGTACATGCGGCCGGGCGGTTCGCGGCCGGGCGTCTTCTACGTCAACACTTACGACCTGCCCTCGCGCAAGACCTGGGACGCCGAGGACCTGTACCTGCACGAGGCCATCCCCGGCCATCATTTCCAACTGGGCCTGCAACAGGAGCTCGGCGAGCTGCCGGACTTCCGCCGCTTCGGCGGCGAGACCGCCTTCATCGAAGGCTGGGGCCTGTACGCGGAGTCGCTGGGCAAGGACCTGGGCGTGTATCAGGACCCGTACAACTACTTCGGCTATCTGCAGAACGAGCTGTGGCGCGCCATTCGCCTGGTCGTCGATACCGGCCTGCACGCCAAGGGCTGGAGCCGCCAGCAGGTGATCGACTACATGCTGGAGAATTCCGCCGCCAGCCAGACCGATGCGGTCGCCGAGGCCGAGCGCTACATGGCCATCCCCGCCCAGGCGCTGGCCTACAAGGTCGGCGAGCTGAAGATCATGCAGTTGCGCCAGCAGGCGCAGGCCGCGCTCGGCAGCCGCTTCGATATCCGCGCATTCCACGCCGAAGTGTTGAAGGATGGCTCGGTGCCGCTGGACATCCTGCAGGAGAAGATCGAGCGCTGGATCCAGGCGCAGAAGTCCGGCCCCGCCGCCGCCCCGGCACCCAACACGCCCACCGCACCCGCACCCAAAGCCTGACCGGAGCCCGGCATGCACCGATGTCGCCTGCTTGCCCTGCTGCTGTTGCCGCTGGCCTGGGCGACGGTGGCGGCCCCGGTGATCCAGCCGCCGGATCCGGGCATCGACGCACTGATGCGCGATTACGACGGCATGCAGCCCGGCGCCGCGGTGCTGGTGCTGCGCGATGGCGAGCCGGTGTTCCGCCGCGGCTATGGCCTGGCCGTGGTCGAGGACGGCACCGCGGTGACGGCGCAGACCAACTTCCGCCTGGCCTCGATCAGCAAGCAGTTCACCGCCGCGGCCATCCTGCTGCTGGCCGAGGACGGCAAGCTGTCGCTGGACGACAAGCTCAAGCGCTGGCTGCCCACGCTGCCCCGGGCAGCGGATGCGATCACGATCCGGCAACTGCTCTCGCACAGCGGTGGGCTGATCGATTACGAAGACCTGATGCCGGCCACGCAGCAGGCCCAGTTGCACGACATCGACGTGCTGCACCTGCTGGAAAAGGAAAACCGTACCTACTTCGTGCCCGGGCATGGCTACCGCTACAGCAATGGCGGCTATGCCTTGCTTGCGCTCATCGTCGGCAAGGCCTCGGGGCAGGATTTCGCGACCTTCCTGCGCCAGCGCATCTTCCTGCCGCTGGGCATGCGCAACACCTACGCCCACCAGGACGGCGTGGACGAAGTACCCGAGCGTGCCTACGGCTACAGCCAGGTCGGCGGCCACTGGCAACGCACCGACCAGAGCACGACCAGCGCGGTGCTCGGCGACGGCGGCATCTATTCCTCGCTGGAAGACCTCGCCCGCTGGGACGCGGCGTTGTACGACGAACGCCTGCTCAAGGCCGCCTCGCTGCGCCAGGCTTTCAGCCCGGCCACCGCTACGCCCGAGGCGGACGTGCCGTTCTACGGCTTCGGTTGGCGCATCAACGGCGAGACGCTGTGGCACAGCGGCGAGAGCCTGGGCTTTCGCAACGTGATCGTGCGTTACCCGCAGCGCCATTTCACCGTCATCATCCTCACCAACCGCGACGGGCCAGAACCCTATCCGCTGGCGCTGCGCATCGCGCACCGCTATCTGTACGGCGAGCGCTGAGCCGCCGCGCTCACCAGTTGGCGCGGATGCCGAGTTTTCCCTCCCAGGCGCGACGGTCGTTGTCCCAGCCCTGCAGATAGCCGACGTTGCCGTAGACGAACAGGTTGCGGTCGACTTCGCGCGTCATCCCCAGTTCCAGTTCCCACCAGGTGCCATCGATGCCGGCGCGGAACGGCAACCAGCCATCGTCCGTCGCGAAGGCGGTGATGGTGCGGCCTTCGAACTCGTGGCGCACGCTTGCGCGCAGCCATGCGGTGGTCGCTAGCGGCGCCACCGCGTCCGGGCGGTGCTGCCAGTCGCGCGCGAGCCGGGCGCTCAGCCGGCCGACAAAGGATTTCGTGTCGTCGAAGCGCACCCGGCCGCCGAGGTCGTGGCTGTCGTCCAGGTCCAGCCACGTGTAGTCCACCTGCGCCTGCGGTTCCAGCGTCCATCCGCGGTCGAAACGGAACGGATAGCCGCCTTCCAGCGAGGCGGTCAGGCCGACGCCATCGGTCTGCATCGAGGGTAGCGTGCGGTCGATGGAGTCGCTGCGGGCGCGGTACGCGCTGGCCTGGAGGATGCCGTCGAGGTACCACGCGCGCGTGCCGGCGCCGTAGCGCGTCCAGTAGCCGCCCAACGTGTAGCCGTCCACGCGCTCCTGGCCGGCGGAGCCGCCCCGCGGATCATCGACATCCACGGTCGCGGTGCCGATGGCTGCGTACAGGCCGGCGCGGTCGGCGTGGCCGCCGTGCTGCTCGCGCTGGTAGAGATCGGCACCCAGCTGCAGCGCGCCGAAGCGGTAGTCGTAGTGCGGTCCGGCGCCGTAGATCCCGGCGCGGTCGCCATCGCGTTCGCCATCGATGTAGATCAGCCGCGACCACAGCCCTTCGAGCGCGTCGTCACGCGTGCCGATATCGGCACGGCCGAGCAATTGCGCCTGCTCGCCGACGCGCTCGTGCAGCGAATCCAGCAGCGAACGGCCGTAGGTCAGCACGGTGGGGGCCAGGGCCGCGTACAGCGACACCTCGGGGCGATAGTTTGGTACCGGCGGCGGCGGCGGGGGCGGGGGCGGCGGCACCGGAGGAGGCGGCGGCGGCGGTACCGGCGGTGGCGGGGGCGGTGGCGGGGGCGGTGGTGGCGGTGGGTTGGGCGAGCACGGCGGCACTGGCGCACCGGGCGCGCTGCAGTCGAGCGTATTGCGCAGGTACCAGCTGTCCGCCGATGAACCATCGACGCTGCCGCGCTGCAGCGTGTACTCGTACGGGCCGGCGATCACCCGGTTGCCGAGCGCGAAGGCATTGGGGGTGGTAGTCGCGCCACTGATCGCGCTCACCAGCACGATGCCGTTGCCCACCGTCAGCGCGCCCTGCCCGCCGCTGCGCTGCACCTCGATGGTGCCGGGGCCGGTGCCGCTGCCGCCATCGATCACCAGGCGGTCTGCCGGCGAGTCGTCGGCAGCGAGATAGGCATTCATCGCCAGGGTGCCGTCGCCGCTGTAACTGCCCACGGTGAGCGTGTGGTAGCTCGACGCCAGCGCGGGATCGCCGGCCGGCGGGGCGAATTCAATGCGGCTGGGGTCGTTGACCAGCCCGGTGAGCATCGAATCGCCGGTCAGGTGCCACAGCGACTCGATCAGGGTGAGGTAGGAGGACGCGCCGGCCGCCGTCTGCACCGCGCCGGTCATTTCCGAAGCCGTCGCGGTGACGTTGAGCACGTTCGGCAGCACCGCCACGGGCACCGGCGCCTGCACCGCCAGGGGCACGGGGGCGGGCAGGTCCGCGTCCGGCGGTTCCGGTGGGTCCGGCGGGATCGTTGCCGGCACTGCCCTCGCGGCGGCCGGTGCACCCACCTGCAACCACACCTCGTTGCCGGCCACGGTGGAATTGCTCAACGTCAGCACGCCCTGGCCGACCGCCCCGATCACCGCTGCCTGGGTACTGCGGGCGCTGCTGCCGGTCATCGACATCGTTGCCACCGCCGCCTCGCCGCGCAGGAACAGCGCCGAGGCCAGTGCGCCGGTACTGCTCACGCTCGAATCGGCGATGTCGATCGTGCCGCCGTCCCAGGCCACCGCACCATGCGCCGCTTCGCCGTGGGTGCTGACCCCGGCATTGGCCACCTGCACGCGGCCCTGGGTGTTGAAGGCGATCAGTCCGTGCGCGCCGGGACCGGTGGTGTCCAGCGTCAGGCCGGTGGCCGTTACCGAGCCATTGGCGTAGGCGGCCAGGCCGTAGGCAATCCGGCCTGCGGTCTGCACGGTGATGTCGCGCGCATCGATGCGGCTGCCGCCATTGCTGCGCAGGCCGGCGGCGTTGCCGCCCTCGGTCCGGATATCGACGTTGGCCAAGGTCGCCTGGGTGCCCTCGCCCTGGATGTCCATGCCCTCGGAGTCGACGTTGAGCGTGCGGATCGTGCTGCGGCTGCCGGTGGCGGCGCCGGTGGCCGGATCGACATTCATCCACACGTTGCCGCCCGCGGTGACGACGAACACGCCGTGGCCGCTGCGCCCGGTGGCCACGTACTGCGACGGGTCGCTCAGCAGGTTGCCGGCCGCGTCGACCGGCCGGCCGAAGCTGGAGGACGCCATGTCGGTGCCGAGCAGCACGCCGGTGGTGATATCGGTGGCATCGGCGATCAAGGTGCCGGTGACGCCACCACTGGCGCTCAAGGTCATGCCGTGGCGCCCGGCGGTGATCAGCGTGGAATCGGCCACGTCGATCGTCGCGCCGATGGCGTTGAGCGCATTGGACCCCTCCCCGGCGGTGGCGACATACAGGCCACGGCCGTCCACGCGCGTGCTGCCGCCATCGGCGCGGATGCCGACGCCGGTGCCGGCGGTGATGAACGTGCTGTCTTCGATGATGGCGTGGGCACCGTCGCGGGCGAACAGGCCGTGGCCATTGATGCTCTGCGTCCGCGCACTGACCTGGCGATAGCGTCCGGTGGGGCCGGCAGCGCCGCTGGCCCCCTGCAGCTGGAAGCCGATCGCGTTGGTCGCGCCCCAGGTGTAGACATCGACGTGGGCCACGTCCAGCGCCGAACTGGCGCCGAGCGCCTGCTGCATGACGATGCCGTTGGCGCCGTTGGACACGATGTCGATGCGCGAGGACTTGCCGGTCGCCGTGCCGGTCAGCGGATCGACATTGATCCAGGCGCTGCCGCCGGTAGGTGCGATCACGATGCCATTGCCGCCGGTGTTGCCGACCGCGAGCAGGTTCTGCGGCGCGGTCACCAAGGCGCCGGTGGCGTCCACCGGCAGGCCGAATGTCGGCAGGCTCGCATCGCTGCCGAGCAGCGCACCGGTGACGATATTCGCCCCGTCGGCGACCAGCGTGCCGCCGAGCGAGGCATGCAGGCCGGTGGTGGTGTTGCCGCCGGCAATGCCCGAGACATAGAGCTGGCTGTCGCGCACCGTTACCGTACCGCCATTGGCCGCCGCCGCGCCGACGCCGCCATTGGCCAACGCCGACAACGTGCTCGCGGACGCCTCGGCGCGGCTGCCGGCGCCGTCGGCGCGCAGCACATGGCTGTTGGCACCGGCGGCCACCAGGCGGCTGCCGGTCGCGCTCGCCATGCCCGCGGCCTGGGCCAGCACGGCATGCGCGGCCGAGCCATTGGTCGACACCGCCGCGTCGGTAAGCGCCAAGGTGCCGCCGTCCTGCGCCACTGCGCCAAACGCGCCGGTACCGTTCATCTCCAGCGCGATGCGGCTGCCAGCGAAGGTCGACCCGCTGCCGCTGCGCACGCCGCCGTTGTAGTTGTTGCGGCCGGTGATCCGCAGCGCATCGGCCGAGACGCTGGCGCTATCGGTAGCATTGATGCCGTAGCTGGGATTGGCCGCACTGGCGCCGGTACCGAACATGTAGATCGCGGTGGTGGCCGTCGCATTGCTGCCGGCACCGCCGTTGATCAGCACCGTGCCGCCGCTGCTGTTGATGCCGTGCGCGCCGCCCGCGGCACGCGACACGTACTGGGAGGGATCGGTGGCGATCGCGCCGCCGGCATCCACCGGCAAGCCGTACGAGGCGTCGGCCGGCGCCGTGCCCAGCACGATGCCGACCGCGATGGTATCGCCGCTGCCTTCGTAGCGTGCGTTGCGCAGTTGGATGCCGTGGCTGTTGGCCTGCGCGGTGTAGAACGCGCTGCCCACCGAGGTCAGCACGGCGCCGCCGTCGGCCAGTGCTGCGGCTCCGCCCGCCCCGATCCGGCTGACGGTCGAGCCCGCGGCCTCGAACGCGACCGACCCGCCGGCGGCGAGGCAGGCCGTGGCAGTGTTGGCCGCACTGCTCGCCAGCGCCGCCGGCGCGGTGACGCCGATGCGGCCATTGTTGACCGCATAGAATGCCGGCGTGTTCGCCACCGTGCTCCGGAAGGTGCCGCCAGCGACCACCACGGAAACCGCGTCGGCCACCACGGGCGTGGTGGCCGGATTGGTGCAGCCGGCCACTTGTGCCCATGCCATCGGCGACACGCTGCTGCCGATCAGGCCCATCAGGGCAAAACGGACATGCAATGCGAGTCGCAAGGGCCTGACGGCCCGCCGTGCGGTGGAACGAGGCATGAGAACGCTCCTTGAATCTCAGCACGACGACCAACACGCGCCGCCAGGCAGCGGCCGGGCGAATGGGCGAACTACCCTGACGCCGGCAAAGCGCCGCGGTTATCACCCGTGCGATGTGAATCGCATGTGCAAAATCGCTGAATGGGTCCAGCCGCGTGTTGGGCACCCCTGCCGGCGCATGCGATGATCGACCGCCCGAACGGACACCCCCGCATGCTGCAGGGCCTTCACCACGTCGCCATCATCGCTTCGGACTACCCGCGCTCGCGCCGCTTCTACAGCGAGGTGCTGGGGCTGCGCATCGTGCATGAGGTGTACCGGGCGGCGCGCGATTCGTGGAAGCTCGACCTGGCGTTGCCCGATGGCACGCAGCTGGAACTGTTCTCCTTCCCTGCGCCACCCCCGCGACCGAGCCGGCCCGAAGCACAGGGGCTGCGCCACCTCGCCTTCCGCGTCGACGATCTCGATGCCGCGGTCGCGCGACTGACCGATGCCGGCGTTGCCTGCGAGCCGGTCCGCACCGACGAATACACCGGCCGCCGCTTCACCTTCTTCGCCGATCCCGACGACCTGCCGTTGGAGCTCTACGAAGACGGCTGAAGGTCACGCACCGTCACAGGCGTCTGGCGCCTCGCGCTTGCATGTTGGAATTTGTGTAAAGGCTCTGGCATTCCCCGCATTTTCGCGGCAACTGGTGCCGAAACTCGCTTGAATCGTTCCTGTACGAAATGTGTCATCGAAGCCGCGGTCCATCCGCGTTTTCCATTTCGCGTTTCGAGAGGAGCAAGGCAATGCAGCAGCATCGACCCCGCCCGCGTCGGCTGGCCCTGGCGTTGATGGTCCTGATAGGGACCACCCCCGCGCTGGCGCAAGAACCCGCCACCGGCACCACTACGCTGGGCACCGTCTCCGTCACCGGCACCCGCATCAAGAGCCAGAGCATGACCGCGGCCAGCCCGGTGATGGAGATCAATGCCGAGTCGTTCCGGCAAAGCGGCGCGAGCCGCGTCGAAGACCTGGTCAACCAGTACCCGCAGCTGAGCCCGAGCTTCGATGGCTTCAGCAACAATGGCGCCACCGGCTACGGCACCGCCTCGCTGCGCAATCTCGGCGCCGAACGCACGCTCACCCTGCTCAACGGCCGCCGCTTGCCGATCGGCACCAGCGAAACCGCCGACCTCAGCATCGTGCCCCCCGGGCTGCTCAAGCGCGTGGACGTACTCACCGGCGGCGCATCGGCGGTCTACGGATCGGACGCGATGGCCGGCGTGGTCAATTTCGTGCTGGACGACACCTTCGAGGGCGTGATGGCGAGCGTCGGCTACGGCGGCTACCAGCACAACAACGACAACCGCTACATGCGCCAACTCGACGACAAGGCCGGCTATCCCTACCCCAAGGGCAATTCCGGACTCGATGGCATCAGCCGCAACATCGACCTGGCGGTCGGCGGCAAGCTCGGCGAAAGCGGCCACGCCATGGGCTGGCTGACCTGGCGCAGGAACGAGGCGCTGACGCAGGGCAATCGCGACTACTCGGCCTGTGCGCTGAACAAGGCGGGCACCGCCTGCGGCGGCTCCGCCACCGCCAGTCCGCCCTCGTTCTTCTACCTCGACCCGACCGGCAGCAACGGCTACGCCCACCTCGCGCCCGACGGCGGCTGGCGGCGCGGCCAGGCCCCGCTCTACAACTACGCGCCGGCCAATTTCTACCAACGGCCGGACGAACGTTTCACCGGCGGCTTCTCGGCCAAGTACGAGATCACGCCGCAATTCCGCCCCTATGCCGAGGCGATGTTCGTCCACCATGCGAGCAGCACCCAGCTGGCGCCCAGCGGCACGTTCTTCGCCGACGACCTGAAGATGTCCTGCACCGATCCCTCGCTGGGCAGCCTGTGCCGGGACCTCGGCCTGGCGGGACCGTCGCTCACGATGAACGTGGGCAAGCGCAATGTCGAAGGCGGCTCGCGCATCAGCGACACCAAGAGCAATGCCTTCCGGCTCGTCGCCGGCGCCGCCGGTGATCTCAACGAGCGCTGGTCCTACGACGCAAATTTCCTGTATGCACGCAGCACCAGCAGTCTCACCTCGCGCAACGATTTCCTGAAGAGCCGCCTGCGCGACGGATTGCGCGGCTGCCCGCCGGGCGCGTTCAGCGGTTGCCTGCCCTATAACGTGTGGGTGCCCGGCGGGGTCACGCCCGCCGCGGCCGCGGCGATGGCCGGCACCGGCGTGCGCGACTGGGACACCACGCTGAAAGTGCTCTCCGGCTACGTGAGCGGCGACACCGGTTGGGCGCTGCCCTGGGCCGAGGGCGAAACGTTCAAGCTGGTGGCCGGCCTGGAATGGCGCAGCCAGGCCTTCAGCAACACCTCCGACACCGATACCCGTTCGGGCAACTTCGCTGGCGCCGGCGGTCCACGGCCCGATGTCAGCGGCCAATACCATGTCAGCGAAGTGTTCCTGGAGGGCGCCCTGCCGTTGATCGTGGGCGTCGGCGCGCTGGACAGGTTCGCCACCGAGCTGGGCTACCGCTATTCGGACTATTCCACTTCCGGTGGCGTGAACGCCTATAAGGCCGGCCTGAGCGCCGACCTGTTCGACAACCGCCTGCACCTGCGCGGCGGCTGGAACCGCGCCATCCGCGGCCCTTCGGTCAACGACCTGTTCTCCCCGCAAGTGATGAGCCTGTGGTCCGGCAGCGACCCCTGCGCCGGTGCCAAGCCCGAGTTCACCGCTGCGCAATGCCAGCGCACCGGCGTGCTCGCCTCGCAATATGGACGCGTTCCCGAGGCGGCCTCGTCGCAATACAACCAGCTTGGCGGCGGCAACCGGCAGATCCAGCCGGAGACCGCCGACACCTGGACGGTCGGTGCCGCGTTCTCGCCGCTGCGCAACCTGGACCTGAGCGTGGACTTCGCCGACATCCGCATCCGCGACACCATCAGCAGCATCGGCGCGGTCAACATCCTGCGCAACTGCGCGCTGACCGGCGTCGCCTCGCTGTGCGATGCGGTCAAACGGCACCCGGCCAGCGGCGACCTGTGGCGTGGCGACAGCCCCATCGACAGCGGCCACGTGCGCAATCTTGGCGGCAACTTCGGCACGCTCCACTACCGCGGCGTGGATGTCGGCGCGCATCACCGGCTGGTGCTGGGGCCGGGCAGCCTGGTCAGCGATTTCATCGGCACCTACACGCTCGCCTACGACGTCGATCCCATCCCCGGCGTGCCCAGTGCCCGCTATGACTGCGCCGGACGCATCAACGAATCCTGCGCGCTGCCGAAGTGGCGGCACGTGGCCAACGTCCGCTACAACTGGCACGACTATTCGGTGGGCCTGCGCTGGCGCTACATGGGGGCGATGGATTACCGCAACACCGACGGCAGCCCGGGCAAGACCGACCTGATCGTCGCCGGCAACGGCGGCATCGGCGCGGCCAACTACTTCGACCTGAGCGGATCGGTGGGCTTCGCCGACGGCTGGGAATGGACGGCGGGCATCAACAACGTCTTCGACCGCGCGCCGCCGCTGGTCGGCACCCCGCTTGCCGGCAACGGCAATTCGCCGGGCGGTTACGACCCACTGGGCCGCTACTTTTTCACCAGCCTGAGTTACCGCTACTGAGCCTGCGCCGGGGCCGGCCGCGCCGGCCCCGGCAGTTCCCGTACTGGCCCGAATGGGTATACAGTCCGGCCATCGCCCGGCGCCACTGCCGGGCCTACCGAATGCCCTGGGAGGGGACTCATGCGCAAACTTCGCCACGCCCTGCTGCTCGCACTGCCGCTGCTCGGCCTTAGCCTGGCCGCCTCCGCCGCCGATAGCGGCCACTCCGCCGCCGGCCGTTGGAAGACCATCGACGACAAGACCGGCAAGGTGAAGTCGATCGTCGAGATCAGCCAGGCCGCCAACGGCACGCTGAGCGGCAAGGTGGTCGAGATCCTGCAGTCCGACCGCGGCCCCAACCCGATCTGCGACAAGTGCGACGGCGAGCGCAAGAACCAGCCGGTCAAGGGCATGACCATCCTTTGGAACCTCAAGGCCGACAGCGCCAGCAACTGGTCCGGCGGCACCATCCTCGACCCGGCCAACGGCAAGACCTACAAGTCCAAGCTGGAACTGCAGCCGGGCGGGCAGAAGCTGGATGTCTCCGGCTGCATCATGTTCATCTGCCGCGCGCAGACCTGGGTCCGCGAGTAAGCGACCCCGTCTCGCACACGCCGTGCGGCCCTATGGCCGTCCGGCCGCCCTCAGGCACGCGACCCGGCTTCGGCCGGGTCGCTCGTTTCGGCCATGCGATAATCCCCGATCCCCGCGCAACGCCAGGCCGTCATGTCCCGCACCGCCCTTGTCACCACCGCCCTGCCCTATGCCAATGGCCCGCTGCACCTGGGCCACCTGGTGGGCTACATCCAGGCCGACATCTGGGTGCGCGCCCGGCGCCTGCGCGGTGACAAGACCTGGTTCGTCTGCGCCGACGACACCCACGGCACGCCGATCATGCTCGCGGCCGAGAAGGCCGGGGTCACGCCGGAGGTGTTCATCGCCGGCATCCAGGCCAGCCACGAGCGCGACTTCGCCGCCTTCGGCGTGACCTTCGACCACTACGACTCGACCAACTCGGCCGCCAACCGCGAACTGACCGAGGCCTTCTACCAGCGCCTGGAAGCCGGCGGTCACATCGGCCGGCGCTCGGTGGCGCAGTTCTACGACCCGGCCAAGGGCATGTTCCTGCCGGACCGCTACATCAAGGGCATCTGCCCCAACTGCGGCAGCGCCGACCAGTACGGCGACAACTGCGAAGTCTGCGGCGCGACCTATGCGCCGACCGAGCTCAAGGAGCCCAGGTCGGTGATCTCCGGCGCCACGCCCGAGCTGCGCGATTCGGAGCACTTCTTCTTCGAGGTCGGCCGCTTCGAGGGCTTCCTGCGCCAGTGGCTGGCCGGCGACGTCGCCCTGCCCGGCGTGAAAGCCAAGCTGATGGAATGGCTCGATGCCGAAGGCGGCCTGCGCGCCTGGGACATTTCGCGCGATGCGCCCTACTTCGGCTTCCAGATCCCCGGCCAGCCGAACAAGTACTTCTACGTCTGGCTGGACGCGCCGATCGGCTACCTCAGCAGCTTCAAGACGCTGTGCGCGCAGATCGGCGAGGATTTCGAGCAGCACCTGGCCGCCGGCAGCCAGACCGAGCTGCATCACTTCATCGGCAAGGACATCGTCAACTTCCACGGCCTGTTCTGGCCGGCGGTGCTGCACGGTAGCGGCCACCGCCCGCCCACGCGCCTGCACGTCAACGGCTACCTCACCGTGGACGGCGCCAAGATGTCCAAGTCACGCGGCACCTTCGTGATGGCCCGCACCTACCTCGACGTCGGCCTGGAGCCGGAGGCGCTGCGCTACTACTTCGCCGCCAAGTCCTCCGGCGGCGTCGACGACCTGGACCTCAACCTGGGCGACTTCATCGCGCGGGTCAACGCCGATCTGGTCGGCAAGTTCGTCAACCTGGCCAGCCGCTGCGCCGGCTTCATCAGCAAGCGCTTCGACGGCCGCCTGGCCGCCGAATTGCCCGACCGCGCGCAGTACGACCGCTTCGTCGCCGCGCTGGCGCCGATCCGCGACGCTTACGAGCGCAACGACGCGGCCAGCGCGATCCGCCAGACCATGGCGCTGGCCGACGAGGCCAACAAGTACATCGACGAGACCAAGCCCTGGGTGATCGCCAAGCAGGAAGGCGCCGAGGCGCAGTTGCAGGCCGTCTGCACGCAGGGCCTGAACCTGTTCCGCCTGCTCGTGGCCGCGCTCAAGCCGATCCTGCCGCGCACCAGCGCCGAGGCCGAGGCCTTCCTGTCCGCGCCAATGACCAGTTGGGAAGACCTGACCGCGCCGCTGGCCAATGGCCACCAGATCCAGCCGTATACCGCCCTGTTCACCCGAATCGACCCGAAACTGATCGACGCCATGACCGACGCCTCCAAGGACACCCTCGCCACCGCCGCTGCCCCTGTCGGCACCTCTCCTGTGGGAACTGCCGCTGTAGGAGGGGCTTCAGCCCCGAGAGCTTCCGAAGCCGGGAAGCCCACAGCGCCCGCGCAACCGGCCAACACCGGCACCCCCGCCCACATCGGCATCGACGACTTCGCCAAGCTCGACCTGCGCATCGGCAAGGTACTGGCGTGCGAATTCGTCGAAGGCTCGGACAAGCTCCTGCGCTTCGAACTGGATGCCGGCGAGCTGGGCAAGCGGCAGATCTTCTCCGGCATCCGCGGCAGCTATGGCGAGCCGGAGAAGCTGGTGGGCCGCAACGTCGTGTTCATCGCCAACCTGGCCCCGCGCAAGATGCGCTTCGGCCTGAGCGAAGGCATGATCCTCTCGGCCGGCTTCGACGGCGGCGCACTGGCGCTGCTCGATGCCGACGCCACCGCGCAGCCGGGCATGCCGGTGCGCTGACGCCGTGCAGCTGGCGCTGTTCGACTTCGACCACACCGTCACGGTGTGCGACACCTACTCGCGCTTCCTGCGCCGGATTGCGACCCCGGCGCAACTGGCGCGGGCACGCTGGACGATCGGACCGTGGCTGCTCGCCTATCGCTCCGGGCTGGTGTCGCCCAGCAGCATCCGCGTGCGTGCCACGCGGCAGGCTTTCAGCGGCCGCGCCGAGGCCGAGATCGCCGCGCACGGCCGTGCCTATGCCGAACAGACACTGCCGGCGCTGTTGCGGCCGGAAATGATGGCGCGGATCGACTGGCATCAGGCGCGTGGGCATGAAATCGCCCTGGTGTCGGGCTCGCTCGACGCCTACCTCCGGCCCTGGTGCGAGCGCCATGGGCTGGCGTTGATCTGCAACCGGCTCGAAAGCGCCCAAGGCCGCCTGACCGGACGCTATGCCGGCGGCGACCGCGGGGGCCACAAGGCGGCCGACATCCAGGCGCGCTACGATCTATCGCGTTACGAACGCATCCACGCCTACGGCGACAGCCGCGAGGACCGGCCGATGCTCGCGCTGGCGCACGAGCGCTGGTATCGCGGGCGTCGCATCGCCTGATCGACCTCGCGCAGCCTTCCGCCACGCCATGCCATCTTCACTACCCGAACTGGTCGAACGCCTCGACCGCCTGTTGCCGCAGACGCAGTGCGGGCAGTGCGGTTTCGAAGGTTGCCGGCCCTATGCGGAAGCGCTGGCACGCGGCGAAGCCGAGGTGGATCGTTGCCCGCCGGGAGGAGATGCGGGCGCGCGCGCGTTGGCGGCCTTGCTGCGGGTGGCCCCACTGCCTTACGACCGCAACCGTGGCGAGCACAAGTGGCCGCAGGTAGCGTGGATCGTGGAGGCCGATTGCATTGGCTGTACCAAGTGCATCCAGGCCTGCCCGGTGGATGCGATCGTGGGCGGCGCCAAGCACATGCACACGGTAATCGCGCCACTGTGCACCGGCTGCGAATTGTGTTTGCCGGTATGTCCAGTAGATTGCATAGCGCTTCGCGTGGTCTGATCCCTACCCGATACTTCACCGCAATCTGACAAAAGAGCAGAGCATTCCGCGCAGACTTTCAGATGAGAAGCCCCCCTTCTGTTAAGGGGGGCGCGGCGACAGCCGCCGGGGATAGGCAAGGCAGAAGTTGGGGCCCAAGGTTTGCGCAGCAAACTTTGGGGGCACAGCCCGCGCAGCGGGATGAGCCACGAGCGATCTTTAGATCGCCGCCGTAATGACGATCTCGATCTTCCAGTCCGGACAGGCCAGCTTGGCCTGCACGGTGGCGCGGGCGGGGGTGAAGCCGGGCGCGACCCATTCGTCCCAGACTTCGTTCATCGCGGCGAAGTCGCCGATGTCGGCCAGGAAAACTTCGGCGCGCAGGATCTTGGTCTTGTCGCTCGCACCCAGCGCCAGCAGCCGGTCGATTTCCGCCAGCACTTGCCGGGTCTGTCCCTTGACGTCGGCAGTGGCGTCTTCGGCGATCTGCCCGGCGAGGTAGCACACGCCGTGGTGGACGGTCATTTCCGACATCCGCGGGCCGGTTTCGTATCGTTGCAGCATCAGTGTTCCTCGGTCGACAAGTCGGTGCCATTGTCACGCGGTTGGCGTGACGGCGCAGCCCCCGGGCCGCGGGCCAGGCGCAGGCCGGCCCAGACCAGCCACGCGACGATCAGGGCGATCGCGCTCTTCTGGCCCAGGCCGCGCGGCCCCAGCCGCAGCACGGCATGGGCGAACAATACGCCGAAGGCCAGCACGCCCAGCCAGGTGGCCGCTGCGGCATGCGGGCGCCAATGGGGGTCGGCGCGGAAGCGCCAGGATTGCAGCAGGATCGCCGCGATCACGCACAGGAACGCGGCCTGCGCCGCCACCAGGTGGACCGACAAGGCGGCGGCCGGGGCGTACTGGGGCAGGTAGCTGTCGCCGATGGCCACGGTGGCCAGGCCGAGCGCGGCGCACCAGAACAGGCCGAGCACGACGATGCTGCGTGCCGCCGCTACCAGGCTAGCCTGCAAGGCCACGGCCTGGAGGGCCATCGACAGCGCCAGCAGGCAATAGGCCACGCGCAGCGACAGGCCGTAGGGGCCGTGCAGGTAGGCGCTCAGCTGCGCCTGCGTCCAGGACAGATCGCCGCGCATCAGCTGCAGCACCAGGACCCAGGTCAAAAAGGCGCAGCCCGCGGCGGCGGCCAGGGCGCCACTGCGCGCGATCCAACGCGGCGCGGCGAACGAATCTGACAGTCGGCTCAACGACATCCGTATTCCCCCCTGCATGCCATGGACCGGGGCCTGCGTACTGGCGGCATTGGCCTTATGATGCGCGCCTGCCGCGGGCGCGCCAATGCCCGCCTTCCGCCGCTGCCTCTTCACCTTGCGCCCGCGCCCCTGCCACCACGATGCCTGCGACCTTGTTGGAGGAATGCCGGATGCGTGACGTGCCGCGGGTGCTGGCGATTTCCTCTTTTGCTGTCCCACGAGACTCCCGCCCATGACGGATCCCGCCGCCCCTACGGCCGTCCCGCACAGTGGCTGGCGGCGCGCCCTGCCCGTCGTCCTCAGCCTGGTCATCCTGGCGATGGCCTTGCGCGCGTTGTCGGCGGAGTTCAGCACGCATGGTTATGCGGCCATTCGCCATGCCTTCCATGACATCGGCGTGCGCCAGGTCGTGCTGACCCTGGTGCTGGGCCTGAGCAGCTACGCCTGCCTGGTGCTGTTCGATGCGATCGGCCTGCAACGCAGTGGCCGCCAACTGCACCCGGCGCGCATCGCGATCACCGCGTTCCTGGCGCATACGGTCGGCCAGACGCTGGGCTTTGCGGCGCTCACCGGCGGCGCGGTGCGCCTGCGCGGTTATGGACGGGTCGGCCTGAGTTTGGGCGAGATCGGCCAGGTGGTGCTGATCAGCACGCTCGGTTTCATCTTCGGCGCGTGGGTGCTGCTGGGCCTGGCGCTGGCGATGGAACCGGCGGCCGCGGCGCTGGCGTTGCCGGTGAGCCCGGCCGCGGTCGAAGGCATCGGCATCGGCCTGATGGTGGCCTTCGTGGCGATGTTGTTCGCGGTCGGGCGCAAGGGCCGCACGCTGAAGTTCGGCACCCATTCGCTGTGGCTGCCCGATTACCGCACGGTGCTCGGCGTGACCGTGCTCAGCGTGATCGAACTGGGCCTGGCCAGCGGTGCGCTGTACGTGCTGCTGCCGCCGATCCCCGGCACCGGCTACGTGGGCTTCGTCGGCCTGTACCTGGTCGCGGTGGTCGCCGGCCTGTTGTCCACGGTGCCGGCCGGGCTCGGCGTGTTCGAGTGGAGCCTGCTCAAGCTGCTGCCGGGCGTGGCGCCGGCGGCGCTGCTGGCCGCCGCGCTGGTCTATCGCGTCACCTACTACGTGTTCCCGATGCTGCTGGCCACGCTGATGGCGGCGGCCTCGGGCCTGCGCCGGCCGGTGTCGCGCGGCACGGTCGCCGCACGCGCGGCGTGGCTCACGCTGCGGCCGTGGCTGCCGCAGATCATCGCCATCGCCGTGTTCGCGATCGGCGCGGCGCTGGTCATCGAGGGCACCCTGCCGATGCCGCGCCGCTGGGAAGGCGTGGCGCCGCTGCCGCTGGTGGAAACCTCACACTTGCTGGCCAGCCTCGGCGGCGTGGCCTTGCTGTTGATCGGCCAAGGCCTGCAGCGCCGCAGCCATGCCGCCTGGGTGCTGGCGCTGGCCATCTGCATCGCCTTGCCGCTGCCGTCCTGGCTGCGCGGCGGGCATGTGCCGGTGGCGCTGAGCGCATTGCTGGTGGCGCTGGCGCTGTGGGTGTCGCGGCGCGAGTTCTACCGCGAGGGCGCGCTGCTCGACGAAGCCTGGTCGTGGCCGTGGCTGCGCAACCTCGGGCTGGTGCTGGTGGCCACGGTGTGGCTGCTGTTCTTCGTCTACAGCCACGTCGAATACCAGCGCGAGCTGTGGTGGCAGTTCGCCACCTCGGCCAATGCGCCGCGCGCCTTGCGCGCGCTGCTGCTGGTGGCGGTGGCGGTGATCGCCTTCGGGCTGGCGCGCCTGCTGCACAGCACGCGGCGCCCGCTGCCGCCGGCCGACGATGCGGCGCTGGCCTCGCTGGCGCCGATCCTGGCGCAATGCCGCGACACCCAGGCCTGCCTGGTGCTCACCGGCGACAAGGCGCTGCTGCGCGACGAGGGCGGGCAAGGCTTCGTGATGATGCAGCGCTACGGCGGCTCGTTGATTTCGATGGGCGACCCGGTGGGCCCGCCCGAGGTCGTGCGCGGCCTGATCTGGCGTTTCCGCGAGGAAGCCGACCGCCTCGGCCTGCGGCCCGTTTTCTACCAAGTCGGCGACCAGCACTGGCAGACCTACCTCGACCTCGGCCTGACCTTGGTGAAACTGGGCGAAGAAGCCGTGGTGCCGATCGCCGGCTTCCAGCTCGAAGGCCGCGAACGCGCCGAGCTGCGCCAGGCCTTCAACCGCGGCAAGCGCAGCGGGTTGAGTTTCCGCATGTTGTCGCCCGCCGAGGTGGCGCCGGTCCTGCCGCGGCTGGAGGAAATTTCGCGGCAATGGCTGGAAGACAAGGCCGGCGAGGAAAAGGGTTTCTCGCTGGGCAGTTTCGACCAGGATTACCTGAGCCGCTTTCCGATCGCGGTGGTCGAACACGGCGACACCCTCGTCGCCTTCGCCAACCTGTGGTGCGCGCCGGCCGGCGGCGAACTGTCGGTGGACCTGATGCGCCATGTCGACGAGGCGCCCAAGGGCACGATGGACTATCTGTTCGTCGAACTGTTCCTGTGGGGCGCCGCGCACGGCTACCAGCGCTTCTCGCTGGGCATGGCGCCGCTGTCGGGCCTGGCCCAGCATCGGCTGGCCGGGCGCTGGAACCGCTTCGGCAATGTGGTCGCCCGCCATGGCGAGCGCTTCTACGGCTTCAGCGGGCTGCGCCGGTTCAAATCGAAGTTCTCGCCGCTGTGGCGGCCACGCTATCTGGTCGCGCCGGGCGGCATGCACCTGCCGGCCGCGCTGCTCGACGTCACCCGGCTGATCTCGCTGGAGCCGCGGCGCCGCGACCGCGATTGACGTACGCGCGTTGCCGCCGCGCCGCGCGCCTCAGCGTGGCGGGGTGGCGTCCAGTTCGCGCAGGATCAGCTGCGCCAGGGTGGCGTAGTCGCCCTTGAAGTGATGGTCGCCCGGCAGCGGGAAGCGTCGCGCCGCGGTGGCCGGCAATTGCGGGCACAAGGTGTCCTTGTCGGCCTGGCCATAGATGCACAGCGTGCGCGCCGGATCGAGCTTGGCGATCTCCGGCGCGATCGGCAGGCCGTCGTTGTTCGCGCCCAGCCAGTTGCTGACATGGAATTCGTAGTCGGCCGTCTTGCCGACCGACAGCAGTGCGGTCAGCGCCAGGTGGTCGCGGGTACTGGCCGGCAGATGCGGAATCGCCGCCGGTAGCACGTCGGCGCCTTGCGAGAAGCCGATCAGCACCACGTTCGGCCGCTGCCAGCGGTGGGCATAGAAGCGGGCGATGCGGTCCAGGTCGGTGGCAAAGCCTTCCGGCGTGCGCTCGCTCCAGAAATAGCGCAGCGAATCCACGCCGACCACCGGGATGCCGGCCTCGGCCAGCTTGGCCGCAACCTGCTTGTCGAGCCCGGCCCAGCCACCGTCGCCGGAGACGAAGATGGCGAAACGGTCGCCCTGCCCGCTCGCCGGCACCTCGACCACCGGCAGGCCCTGGAGGTCCGCCGGCGGTGGCGGCAGGCTCACGCCGCGCTGATCGCCCAGCGAACGCGCCGCCGCGCGCAGGCCCGGCAACAGCTCGCCACCGGCACCCCGCTCGAGCACGCGCGCCTGCGCCACGCTGGCAACGAAACCGCTCGCGGCAGGTTGGTCGCAATGCGCCCCGGGCACCTTAGGGGCGGCGAGCCAGGGCACCGGCAACCTGGCCGGCTGCAATGCGCCGCCCTCGCCCACGCCGGCCCCGCAGACCGCGCGCAGCGGGACCGCCGCCGGGCACAGATCATCGGTGAGCACCCCGGCCAGCACATTGGCCGGTGCCTGCGCGGCGATGGCATAGGCCAGCGCCGACCCCTCGCCATCGCCGACCAGCAGCGGCAGGCGGTAGGTGGAGATGTGCAGGTAGGCCTGCAGATAGCGCGAGAAATTCTCCACGTCGCCCGACCCGAACACGCATTTGCCCGGATCCTTGGCCAGCACCTGGTACAGATGCGCGGTGTCGACCAGGGCCACCAGCGCGCCATCGTCGCGCAACGCCTGCGCCCGGCGTTGCCGCGCCGTGGCATCGCGCCCCGCGCCGGCGAACCACAGGACCACCCGCTGCGGTTCGCCCTGCGGCTGCAGCACCGGGATGTTCTCGAAGCGGCCATGCGAGACCGTCTCCGGCGCCGCTGCCGGCGCGGCCAGCACGGTGGGAATGGCGAGCGCCAACGTGGCAGGCAGGAAACGCAACAGATCACGAAGAGGCATGGGCGGCATCGGTTCGCAGGGACGGGGGACGCCGCGCCGATGCGCGGCGGTCGGGATCATTCGGCATCGGGATGGCGCTGCTGCCACAACGCCAGCGCCTGGCGATAGCGCGCCAGCTCCTCGGCATACAGATCGTAGACGCACAGTGGGCAGCCACTGCCGCAGCATTCGTTCGGTGCCGGTTCGATGGGCGCCTGCGGGCGCGGATCGTCGGCAAGGTCGGCGGCGGGCTGCGGCATGGCGAGGAAGGAGAGCGACACCCGCATATTCTAGCCAGTCGCTCGATGCGGATCGTGATTGGGGACCCTGCGCGGTATTGGGTTCAAGGATGGGCAGCGGCGCGCCCTCGCCCGCCCCTTTCGGCGCAGCTTCGACGCCGGGGCCCCAGTCCCGCGGCGGGAGAAGGGGCAGCGCATCATGCCCCGGCAGAACCCACCGGGGTAAAATGCCCCGCAATGCCGTCTTCTCCCCGACTCCCCGCTCCGCCGCTGCCCCGTGCCGGGCAGCTCCGCGCCTACTGGCGCAACCCCGCTTCGGCCACCGCGCTGGCCTGGTACCTCGCCCGGGCCGCCGAGGCCCACGACGGCCCCTTGCTGGTCGTCGCGCGCGACACCCACGGCGCGCACCAGCTCGAATCGGACCTGCTCGCGCTGCTCGGCGAACGCGGCGCCCTGCCGGTGGTGCCGTTCCCGGACTGGGAAACCCTGCCCTACGACCAGTTCAGCCCGCACCCGGACATCATCAGCCAGCGCCTGGCCGCATTGCATCGCCTGCCGACGCTGCGCAAGGGCATCGTGATCGTGCCGGTGCAGACGCTGATGCAGCGCCTGGCCCCGCTGAAGTACATCGTCGGCGGCAGCTTCGACCTCAGCGTCGGCCAGCGGCTGGACCTGGATGCGGAGAAGCGCCGCCTGGAAGGTGCCGGCTACCGCAACGTGCCGCAAGTGATGGACCCGGGCGACTTCGCCGTGCGCGGCGGCCTGCTCGACGTCTACCCGATGGGCGCGCAGGCGCCGCTGCGGATCGAGCTGCTCGACGAAGACATCGACTCGATCCGCCAGTTCGATCCCGAAACGCAACGCTCGCTGGACCGCGTACCCGCGGTGAAGATGCTGCCGGGCCGCGAGGTGCCGCTGGACGAAGCCAGCCTGGACCGCGTGCTGGGCATCCTGCGCGAACGCTTCGATGTCGACACCCGCCGCAGTTCGCTCTACCAGGACCTCAAGTCCGGCCTGGCGCCCTCGGGCATCGAGTACTACCTGCCGCTGTTCTTCGACCAGACCGCGACGCTGTTCGACTATCTGCAGCCCGACGCCCTCACCGTGATCGTGCCCGGCGTCTCCAACGCCGCCGACGCCTTCTGGCTACAGGCCCAGCACCGCTACGAACAGCGCCGGCACGATGTCGAGCGCCCGCTGCTGGCGCCCGATGCGCTGTACCAGACCCCCGACCTGCTGCGCGAGCGCCTCAACAGCGCTGCCCGCGTCGAAGTCTGGGCGGCCGACCACGCGCGTTTCGACGAAGCCTCCGCGCTCGGCGACCAGCCGCTGCCGCCGCTGCCGGTGGCGGCCAAGGACGCGCCGGCCGGTGAAGCGCTGAAGTCCTTCCTCGGCCATTACCCCGGCCGCGTGCTGGTCGCCACCGACTCGCCCGGGCGGCGCGAAGCGCTGCTCGAAGTCCTGGCCGCCGCCGCGCTGCAGCCGGCCGTGGTGCCGGACCTGCCGACCTTCCTGGCCGATGACGCGGCCCGTTTCGCGATCGCCGTGGCGCCGCTGGAAGACGGTTTCGCGCTCGACGCGCCGCGCATCGCCGTGCTCACCGAGCGCCAGCTGTTTCCCGAACGCGCCACCTCGCCGCGCCGCGCACGCCGCGCCGGCCGCGAGCCGGAAGCGATCATCCGCGACCTTGGCGAGCTGTCCGAAGGCGCGCCGATCGTGCACGAGGACCACGGCGTCGGACGCTACCGCGGGCTGATCGTGCTCGAGGCCGGCGGCATGCCCGGCGAATTCCTCGAAATCGAATACGCCAAGGGCGACCGCCTGTACGTGCCGGTCGCCCAGTTGCACCTGATCAGCCGCTACTCCGGCGCCTCGCCGGAAACCGCACCGCTGCATTCGCTGGGCGGCGAACAATGGAGCAAGGCCAAGCGCCGCGCCGCGGAAAAAGTGCGCGACGTGGCCGCCGAACTGCTGGAAATCCAGGCCCGCCGCCACGCCCGCGCCGGCCTGGCGCTGCACGTGGACCGGGTGATGTACGAACCGTTCGCGGCCGGCTTCCCGTTCGAGGAAACACCGGACCAGCTGGCCGCCATCGAGGCCACGCTGCGCGACCTGCAGTCCAGCCAGCCGATGGACCGCGTGGTCTGCGGCGATGTCGGCTTCGGCAAGACCGAGGTCGCGGTGCGTGCGGCGTTTGCCGCCGCCAGCGGCGGCAAGCAGGTCGCGGTGCTGGTGCCGACGACGCTGCTGGCCGAACAGCATTACCGCAACTTCCGCGACCGCTTCGCCGACTACCCGCTCAAGGTCGAAGTGCTGTCGCGCTTCAAGACCACCAAGGAGATCAAGGCCGAGCTGGAGAAGGTCAGCGCCGGCACCATCGACGTGATCGTCGGCACCCACCGGCTGCTGCAGGCCGACGTCAAGTTCAAGGACCTGGGCCTGGTCATCGTCGACGAGGAACAGCGCTTCGGCGTGCGCCAGAAGGAAGCGCTGAAGGCCATGCGCGCCAACGTGCACCTGCTCACCCTGACCGCCACCCCGATCCCGCGCACGCTGAACATGGCGATGAGCGGCCTGCGCGACCTGTCGATCATCGCCACGCCGCCGCCGAACCGCCTGGCGGTGCAGACCTTCATCACCCACTGGGACAACGCGCTGCTGCGCGAAGCCTTCCAGCGCGAGCTGGCGCGCGGCGGCCAGTTGTACTTCTTGCACAACGACGTCGAAAGCATCGTGCGCATGCAGCGCGACCTGTCCGAACTGGTGCCCGAGGCGCGCATCGGGATTGCGCATGGGCAGATGCCCGAGCGCGAACTGGAACGGGTGATGCTGGATTTTCAGAAGCAGCGCTTCAACGTGCTGCTGTCGACCACGATCATCGAGTCGGGCATCGACATCCCCAACGCCAACACCATCATCATCAACCGCGCCGACCGCTTCGGCCTGGCCCAGCTGCACCAGCTGCGCGGCCGCGTCGGCCGTTCGCACCACCGCGCCTATGCCTACCTGGTGGTGCCGGACCGCCGTTCGATGACGCCCGATGCCGAGAAGCGGCTGGAAGCGATCGCTTCGATGGACGAGCTTGGCGCCGGCTTCACCCTGGCCACGCACGACCTGGAAATCCGCGGTGCCGGCGAACTGCTGGGCGAGGACCAGAGCGGGCAGATGGCCGAAGTCGGCTTCAGCTTGTACACCGAACTGCTGGAGCGCGCGGTGCGCAGCATCCGCCAGGGCAAGCTGCCGGACCTGGACGCGGGCGAAGAAGCGCGCGGCGCCGAAGTCGAACTGCATGTGCCGGCGCTGATCCCCGAGGACTACCTGCCCGACGTGCATGCCCGCCTGACGTTGTACAAGCGCATTTCCAGTGCGCGCGACAGTGAGTCGCTGCGCGAGCTGCAGGTGGAGATGATCGATCGTTTTGGTTTGCTGCCCGATCCGGCCAAGCACTTGTTCGCCATCGCCGAGCTCAAGCTGCAGGCCAATGAACTGGGCATCCGCAAGTTGGAGCTGGGCGAGGCGGGTGGCCGGCTGGTGTTCGATTCCAAGCCGAACATCGATCCGATGGCGGTGATCCAGATGATCCAGAAGCAGCCGAAGCTATACACGATGGACGGGCCGGACAAGCTGCGGATCAAGCATCCGTTGCCGCAGGGGGAGGACCGGTTCAATGCGGCGAAGGCTTTGTTGATGACCTTGCGCAAGGGCTGAGTCGATGGGCTACGTGCGGCCTGCCCCGGATGCCGCACGTAACGAGGGAATCACACCGCATCACCCGCAGCAAAGCCATACTGGTACCAACCCACCAGGAGCGCCGCGCATGTACCAGGCCCTGCCCTCCGCCGACCACATCGGCGCCTACCGCTTCACCGGCACGCTCGACCGCCAGGACTACGACGCCTGCATCGCCGACGTCGAAGCGCGGCTGGAACGCCACGGCCGCATCGGCATCTACTGCGAACTCGACGGCTTCACCGGCCTCACCCTGCCGGCCCTCGGCCGCGATCTCGAATATGGCCTGCGTAATTTCGGCCGCTACCACCGCTTCGCGCGCGTGGCCATCGTCACCACGCCCGGCTTCGTCGCCAACATGAGCACGATGGCCGGCCGCTTCCTGGCGCAGACCGAGCTGCGCGTTTTCGCACCGGACGAGCGCGTCATCGCCCAGAACTGGGTCACGGACTTCGACCCCGAACTCGACTCCGCCGACGCCGACTGATCGCCCCGCTACAGCTGCGACTCCACCGGCAGCCAGCCGATCACCTTCGCCGCCCCCCGCCGCCATGCACTGGCCTCGGGTTCGCGGGTCCATAGCTTCGGCGGCTGCGCGGTGTCGTCGTGCCACTGCAGCGCATCGCCCGCCAGGGCGAGCCGGTAGCTCACCGCCGGCGCGGTCTTGCGCGCATACAGGCGCTGCAGTTCGCGCGCCATGTCCGCCTGCTCGAACAACAGGCCCATCTCGGTGTTGAGGTTCATCGAGCGCGGGTCCAGGTTGAACGAACCCACGAAGCCGGTGCGCCCATCGACCACGAAGGCCTTGGTATGCAGGCTGGCGCCGCTGGAGCCGAACAGGCTGCCGTTGGGCTCGCCATTGGGCTTGAGTTCGAACAGCGCCACGCCCTGGCGCAGCAGTGGCGCGCGATAGCCGGCATAGCCGCCATGCACCGCGACCACATCGTTGGCCGCCAGCGAGTTGGTCAGCACGCCCACCTCGACATCGCGCCGGCGCAGATCGCCGAGCCAGCGCAGGCCGGCGTCGCCCGGCACGAAGTACGGCGAGATCAGCAGCAACTGGCGTTGCGCGGTGGCCATGTCGTGGACCAGCACCGGCGTCATCCAGTCCGGCGCCGGCGGGGCACCGGCCGCTTTTTCCGGCGGATCGGCAATGATGTGCGCCGCGTTCGACCAGTGGATCGTGCGCCGCCCCTCGACCAGGCTGCGCACACCGGGCGACTGCGCCAGCTTCTGCAGGTACGGCCTGGCACTGGGAGAACCCAGCCCGGTGGCCAGCGTCTGCCGCAGCGCCGGCAGCTCGGCCGAAGGTTCCCGCACCAGGGCCGACAGCGGGATCGCGTTGGGGCTGTTCCAATATGCGTCGAACTGGCGCGAGGCCTCGCCCACGGCATCGCCCAACACGGCGACATCGGTGTCCATGAAATTGGTGTCGCGCGCCGCGTCGAAATATTCGTCGCCGACATTGCGCCCGCCCACGATGGCGACCTGCCCATCGGCGATCCACGCCTTGTTGTGCATGCGCCGGTTGACGCTGACCCAGCGCAGCAGCATCTCGACACCGCGCATGAAAGTGCCTTCGCGCGCGCGGGTCGGATTGAACAGGCGCACTTCGATCAGCGGATGGCTGTCCAGCGCCGCCAGCACCGAGCGGCTGCCGCGCACGTTGAGATCGTCCAGCAGCAAGCGCACGCGCACCCCGCGATCGGCCGCGCGCAGCACCTCGGCATACAGCAGGTTGCCGGTGAAATCCGGATGCCACAGGTAGTACTGCAGGTCCAGGCTGCGCCCGGCGCTGCGTGCCAGCAGCGAGCGGGCGGCGAATGCATCGACGTTGTCCGAGAGCAGGACCATCCCGGTCTGCCCGCGATGGGCGAGCGCCACGGGGGCGATCGCACGATCGACGGCGGTGGCATCGGCCTGGGCCTGCAAGGCGTGGCTGGGGGGTCCCTGCACGCGATGAGCGAACCGGCCGTAGCTCCACAGCGCCGCCAGGGATGCCAGCAGGAAGGCCAGGAGGGCGATGGCGATCCACTTCACGGTTTTTCGGGTCATGGACGCATTCTAGGGGGGTGGTGTGGGTGTGCTGTGGAGGGTTGCGCGGGTGTGGGCGGTTTGGTTTGTTGGCTTACGGTCGGGGCCCCTCCCCGTCGGGACGGGGCCCCGACCGCAAGCCGCCGCACTACACCGCCCAAACCCGCGCAACTCCTCATAACCCCTCCCCCACACCAAAACCGCCCAAAAAAAAAGCGCGGACAAACAGCGTCCGCGCCAGGGAGGTTCGATAAACCGCACCGTCAGCGCGGCGGCTCGATCACCACGTACTGCACCGACGTGCCCGCGTACTGCGGCTGGTACCAGGTGCTGCCGCACTGCTGGTAAGCAATGCCATTGACGACGGTAGTGACGCAGCTTGGCGGCACGGAGTTGACGATGGAACCGATCACGGCGGCGGTGACCATGGTGGTCGCGGTCACGGCGGCGGCGGTGGCGACCGGATGGTCGTACCAGCCGTCGTGCCAGTGGTTGTCGACATCCACGTCGATGTCGCGGTGCACATCGATGTCGCGATTGATGTTGGTGTTGTGGTTGATGTTGGTATTGCGATTGATGTTGGCGTTGCGGTCGACGTTGTGCCCCGCATTGCCGCCGCGGTTGATGTTGCCGCCGCCGTGCGGTACCGGATGATTGACGCCGGTGCGGGCCACGGCGCGCGCGCGCGGCGCGGCGTCGGCGACGGTAGAAGCCAGCAGGCCGCCGGCACCGGCGATCAGGCCGATCGCAAGCAGGAAACGGAAAGTGCGCAGGTTCATGGCTGGTTCCCCGAGACGGCGGCCACATCCACCTCGACCAGTTCGATCCTGGCCGCGTCCTTGGGTGGCACGAAGGTAAAGGCGCTGTCCTTGAAGCTGGCGTTGGTGTTCCAGGTCAGCGTGGTGCTGTACTGCGGCTGCGCCGGATCGTCTGTGGTGGTGATCACCAGCCGGCGCGGCAGCGGCTTGTCGCCGGTCTCCAGCCACAGCTGCCAGTCGACGCCGTCCTGGCGGAACGCGTATTGCTCGGTGACGCTGCCGTCGATGCGCGCCGGGCCGACGAAGGTGGCCGCCTTCAGGTTCGACACCGGCGCCTCGTCGGTGCCCCACAGGAACAGGTCGGGCAGCGGCAGCTCGATGCCGTAGCGGTCGCGTGCGTCGGTCAGCAGGGCGCGCAAGGTCGGCGGTGCGTCGACGCTGGCGTAATACTTGTTCTTGGGGCCGTAGACCGTCAGCGTCTTGCCGTCGTAATACAGCTCGCGCTCCTTGCGATCGGTCTTCCAGCTCAGCTGCAGGTCGTTCGGCGTGCGCACCTTGTAGTCGACGCTGCCGGGGAACTGCAGCTTCTGGCCGTCTTCGGTCACCACGTCGAGCGTGGTGTCGCCATGGACAGTGAAACTCTTGAGGCTGCGCAGGTAGTTGCCCATCTTCTGCAACGCGGCCACCGCCTGCGGCTCGACCGCGGGCGCGGCGGCAGCGGGCGGCTGGGCGGGAGCCGGCTGGGCCGGCGCAGCCGACACGGCGCCCGGCGCCGCGAACGCGAGGCCTAGCGCGAGGCCTAGCGCAAGGCAAAGGGAGGTTCGGGACATGGACATTCTCCAGGCAGGTGCACCGGTGTGCGGGCGTGGCGGCGGCAAGGCCGGCCGAATGCCCGCGGGTAGGCGGAACGCTGTAGAGCAGACCACCGTGGGGCTGCCTGGCGCGACGGGTGAACTACCGGTTGGGGGTGAGTAAAACTACTGGTTCGGGCTGGGCGTGGATTTATCTCACCCCTCCTCCCCAACGACGGAGCCGCCGGAAAAACAAAAAGGCCCGATCAAACGACCGGGCCTCCCGAGGCATGCAACCTGCCCCCTCACCAGATCACGACACGATCCTTCCCCCGCACCATCTTGTCGCCCGCCTTGCACTGGAACGCCTGCGCAAACGCCGGCATGTTCGAAGGCGCGGCAATCGCGCGAAAATTCGCCGGCGCATGCGGGTCGGTGTTCAAACGCACGCGCAGTTCGCCGTCGGTGAAGTTGCGGCGCCACACCGTGGCCCAGTTCATGAAGAAGCGCTGGTCCTGGGTGTAGCCGTCGATCTTGCGTTGGGCCGCGGGGTCCTGCTTGAGCGCGCGTTGCAGGGCGTCGTAGGCGATGGTCAGGCCGCCGAGGTCGCCGATGTTCTCGCCCAGGGTCAGCTTGCCCTTTACGTGCAGGCCGGGCACGGCCTCGTAGCCGTCGAACTGGGCGACGAGCTGGTCGGTGCGCTGGGTGAACAGGCTGCGGTCGCTGTCGGTCCACCAGCTGTCGAAGTTGCCCTTGGCGTCGAACTGGCTGCCCGAGTCGTCGTAGCCATGCATCATTTCATGGCCGATGACCGCGCCGATGCCGCCGTAGTTGAGTGCCGGGTCGGCCTTGGGATCGAAGAACGGCGGCTGCAGGATCGCCGCGGGGAACACGATCTCGTTCTTGGTGGCGTTGTAGTAGGCGTTGACGGTCTGCGGCGTCATGCCCCACTCGGTGCGGTCCACCGGCTTGCCGATCTTGTCCAGGCGCCAGCGGTAGTTGAAGGCCTGCGCGGCCTCCATGTTGGCCAGGAAGCCGGCGGCGCTGGTCTGCAGCCCGCTCCAGTCGCGCCACTTGTCCGGGTAGCCGATCTTCGGGGTGAAGCTGGCCCATTTTTCCAGCGCGCGTTGCTTGGTCGCCTCGCTCATCCAGTCCAGCTTCTCCAGCCGCGCCTTCAGCGCCACCGGCAGGTTCTGCACCAGCTGCTGCATCTCGGCCTTGGATTGCGGCGAGAAGGCGGCCTGGACGTACAGCTGGCCCAGGCCTTCGCCCATCGCCTCGTTCACCGCTTCCAGGCTGCGCTTCCAGCGCGGCAGCATGTCCTGCTGGCCGCGCAGGGTCTTGTTGTAGAAATCGAAGTGCGCCTGCTCGAAGGGCTTGGCCAGGTAGGGCGCGGCCTCGTCGACGGTGTGGAAGCGCAGGTAGGCCTGCCAGGTCTGCACCGGGGTGTCGGCGAGCATCTTGTCCAGCTCGGCGAAGTAGGCTGGCTGGCTGAGCGAGAATTTATCGGCCGCCGGCACCTTCAGCGTGTCGAAGAATGCGTTCCAGTCGAAGTGCGGGGTGATCCGGTTGGCATCGGCGGCGCTGACGGGGTTGTAGCGCCTGGCCGGATCGCGCAGCTCGATGCGCGACAGCGAGGCGTTGGCCAGGCGGGTTTCGAAGGCGAGCACGGCCTTGGCTTGCGTGGCCGCCTGCGCCGGCTTCATGCCGGACAACTGCAGCACCTGGGCGATGTATTGGACGTAGGCGTCGCGGATCTTGGCCTGCGCGTCGTCGAAGTAATAGCCCTTTTCCGGCAGGCCGAGCCCGCCCTGCCCCGCATAGGCGATGACCTGTGCCGAATCCTTGTAGTCGGCATTGGCACCGAAGGAAAACAGGAAGCCCTGGCCCTGCGCGTAGCGCTCGCGCAACCAGGCGGCTACCGCCGTACCGTCGCGCAGGCCGTCGATGGCGTCCAGCTGCGGCTGCAGCGGCGCGATGCCGGCGCGGTCGATGGCCGCTTCATCCATGCCGGTGTGCCAGATGTCGGCGATCTTCGCCTCGATGCTGCCGGCCGCCGGCCGCGCTGCCGCGGCCTGCTCCACCAGCGCATGCTGGATCACCAGCGAGCGCTCGGCCAGGACCTCGAAGCTGCCCCAGCTGGTGCGGTCGGACGGCACCGGATTGGCCTTGAGCCACTGCGTGTTGACGAAGCCGTTGAGGTCGTCGCAGGCAGCGATGGCCGGGTCGAGGTCGGCGATCTTGAACGAGGCGGTGGGCAGGTCGAGTTTGGACACGTCGAGCGCAGGCGCGGCGGCGGCCGGGGCCTTGGCGGTCGATGCCGCTGCGGCTTGCGGACCGTGGGCGGCCAGGGCAACGGTGATCGCGGCGGTCAACGCCAGCGGGACGGCGATACGAAGGGACATGCGGCACTTCTCCGGGAACGGCGGGCGAGGACGACTCCCCAGCCTAGGCGATCGCGGCGCGCGGGCTGATGGCCCATTGGTCACGCTGCCCGTCGCGGCGGCTCCCGCCGGCTACGCCGAGCCGCCGCCATCGGTGCCAGCGAATGGTTCGGCGCGAGCGCTTTTCGTTGCGCGCGCGTCCGCTGGCGGCTCGCATCGGTCGCAGGGCACCGGGACCTGGCAGCCCACTTCTTCGTCGATGACGACGACTTCGCCCTTGCCACCGCAGAAGACGCACGCGGGCACGGCGTCCTGCCTGGCCGTGGCCGGCCTCATGCTCACGGCCGGTCGCCCGGCGGGCGGCCGGGCCTGCCGCGGAAGGTCCACGCCAGGCCCAATGCCAACACGGCCGCGCCGATCAGGATCGGCACACCGTGGGAAAGCAGATAGCGCAGCACCATGAAGACGGCCTCCGTGGCTCACGATAGCGCAATCGGCCGATGCCTGCGTCTACCGCACGGAGTAGCCGGTTACTTGCGCAAAGCCTGCTGGATCGCCGCCTCGGCCAACGGCGCCATGCGCGCGTAGCCCGCCGCCGTGGGATGTACGCCGTCTTTGGCCAGCGCCGGATCGAGCCCGCCGGCCGCATTGGCCAGGGCGGTGTAGTAATCCAGGTAGACGATGCCCTGCGCTTTCGCATAGCCGCGCAGCGCGTCGTTCAAGGCACGCACCTTGGCCGCCGGCTGCGCGCCGGGCCGCCACGGATATTCGCTGACCGGCAGCACCGAAGACAGCACCACGCGCACGCCGTGCAGCCGGGCCAGTTCCACCATCGCCTGCAGGTTGTCCTCGATCATCTGCTGCGTCGCCGGACCGGTGTTGCCGGCGATGTCGTTGGTACCGGCGAGGATCACCACCACGGCCGGCTTCAGGTCGAGCACGTCCTGGCGAAAGCGCACCAGCATCTGCGCGGTGGTCTGGCCGGAGATGCCGCGGTTGACGTAGGGCTTGCCGGGGAAGAAGCGCTCGCTGCCGGTCGGGCCCCAGCCTTCGGTGATGGAATCACCGAAGAACACCACCCGCCGGGTGCCGGCGGCGGCGGGCGGCAACGCGGCGTTCTCGTCGCGGTAGCGGGCCAGCTGCGGCCAGTCGAGCAGGCGCTTCTGCATCTGCGCGACCTGCTCGGGCGTCAGGGAGGCAGGCGGCGCCAAGTAGACCGGATCGGTGATGGGGGCCGGCTCGGCATGTACCGGCCCAGCCAGGAGCACGGCCAGCAGTGCAGTCAGCGACATGGCGCGACGGACGTCTCGAATCGGCTTCATCGACCTGTTTCTCTTTGCGAAGGCCCATGATCTTGCCTCAGCGAGCCCCGCGCGGGGAACCCGCGGCCTTCAGCCGTGCCAGCGCTGGCTCGCGTTTCGCGGCCGCGTCCGTGGCGCTGACGACGCCGTATATCGCAATCAATTCGAACTTTCCAATATTCTGGCCCACGCTTCTTGCATAGGCTCTTCGACGGCCCGCACAGGCAGGCTACTCGACCCTCTGAAAAGGAACCGACATGCAGGATATTCCACGCGAACTCACGCCTGAAGAAATCATGCAAGTGAGCGGAGGCCTGCGCCTCACGCCCATTCTGACCGCCTTTACGCTGATCGATATGACGTATGACTTTTGCAAAGGGGTGGCCGATGGTTATTCCCAAACTGCGAATTGAATGGAGCAAAAGACCGTGCGCGAGCTCACTGAAGAGGAAGTCCGCCAAGTCTCCGGCGGCGGTTCGGTGTACGACTTCGGGAGCTGGGTTGGAGTGAAGCTCGGCGAACTCCACAACGTGATATCCGAACGCGTGCACAACGATCCGTTCCAGCGCGTCTATCAATGAACCGCCGCGAGCAAAAGGACTTGCTCGCCTTTTGACCGGGAGCTCCATGAGGAATTCACGCCCTATTGCCCAGCGCGGCGGGTGGCTTGCCGGCATATACGTCTGCAGTGGCTACTACCTGCTGGACGCCGCTTACATGCGATTGATTCACGATGCGACCGCATGGCGCAGCATCGTACTCGGAATTGCCATGCTGTCCGTTGCGCAGCTTCTGCGCAAACGCAAAGCGCAACGCTGAAGCCCTGCACCATGGGCGCAGGGCTCCTGGAGATGAGCTATTTCGCCTTGCCCTGGTTCGCCACCGCCTCGGCCGCGCGCCTGGCCGCTTCCGGATCACCCAGGTAGCGATAGCGCTGCACGGCGAGCTGCTCGTCGAGTTCGAACAGCAGCGGGATGCCGGTCGGGATGTTGAGTTCGAGGATCTCCTCGTTCGACACCCCGTTGAGGTATTTGTACAGCGCGCGCAGCGAGTTGCCGTGCGCGGTGACCAGCACGGTCTTGCCGTCCTTCAGCTGCGGGGCGATCGCATCGAACCAGTACGGCAGCACGCGCACCAGGGTGGTGGCCAGCGACTCGGTGCCCGGCAGCGCGTTGCGGTCCAGGCCGGCGTAGCGGCGGTCGTGCGCCGGGTGGCCCGGGTCTTCCAGGTCCATCGGCGGCGGCGGGATGTCGTAGGAGCGGCGCCAGATCTTGACCTGCTCCTCGCCGTGCCTGGCCGCGGTCTCGGCCTTGTCCAGGCCCTGCAGGCCGCCGTAATGGCGCTCGTTGAGGCGCCAGCTCTTGTAGACCGGCAGCCAGTCCTGGTCGAGTTCCTTCAAGGCGCCCTGCAGCGTGTGGATGGCGCGCTTGAGCACCGAGGTGTGGGCGACGTCGAACTGCAGCCCCTCGTCCTTCATCAGCCTGCCGGCGGCGGTGGCCTCGGCGCGACCCTGGTCGGTGAGGTCCACGTCCACCCAGCCGGTGAAGCGGTTGTCCAGGTTCCATTGGCTCTGGCCATGGCGCAGCAGTACGAGTTTGCGGGTCACTACGGGTTCTCCGGCGGCAGGGGAATGACGTGGCGATTGTAGCCTTGGGGGCGCCACAAGCGCCCTCACCCCCGCCGCTCTGCCGAAAAGCGGCAGAGGCGTTCTGCGGCACTCTGCGTGCCGGTGCCGGCGCTGCCCCTGGCCTCGACTCCATGCGATGCTCCGCTGCATCGTCCGCGAGCTGGAGACCGCCATGACCACCCTCATCGCCCCGCGCGTCCACGATATCGGCGGCCTGCAGGTGCGCCGCGCGGTGCCTACCCTGCAGGCGCGCAGCGTCGGGCCGTTCGTGTTCGTCGACCATATGGGCCCGGCGGTGTTCGAGCCGGGCCAGGGCATCGACGTGCGCCCGCATCCGCATATCGGCCTGGCCACGGTGACCTTCCTGTGGTCGGGCGAGATCGGCCATCGCGACACGCTGGGGTCGGAGCAGGTGATCCGCCCAGGGGACGTGAACTGGATGACCGCCGGCCGCGGCATCGCCCACTCCGAGCGCACGCCGCCGCCCGAACGCGGCCGCGAGCACGCACTGCACGGCATGCAGACCTGGGTGGCGCTGCCGCGCAATTTCGAGGAGACCGATCCGGCCTTCTACCACCACGCCGCGGCGAGCCTGCCGCAGCAGCGCCGTGGCGGCGCCTGGCTGCGGGTGATCGCCGGCCGCGCCTATGGCGAGGAATCGCCGGTCAAGGTATTCGCCGACACGCTCAATGTCGCCATCGACCTGGAACCCGATGCCGAGATCGACCTCGACACTGGCCACGTGCAGCGCTCGCTGTACATCCTCGAAGGCCAGGCGCAACTGGATGGCGTCGACATTCCCGAGCGCCACCTCGTGCTTCCCGAGGACGGCGCGCGCGGCCGCCTGCGCGCCAAGACCCCGCTCAAGGCGATGCTGATGGGCGGCGAACCGCTCGATGGCCCGCGCCACCTGTGGTGGAACTTCGTCTCCAGTTCGCAGGAGCGCATCGAGCAGGCCAAGGACGACTGGCGCCAAGGCCGCTTCGGCAAGATCCCCGGCGATGACAAGGAGTTCATTCCGTTGCCGGAGACACCGGCGCCGCCTACCCCGAACTACCCCTGAAAACCCTGTGGCGGCATTGGTTTCCAATGGAACCATCCGCCGCCGCACGGGCGATTTGCTCCACGGCCCGGGCTTGGATATGGTGAGGGTGTCCACCCGTCCCTTGTGATGGGCGGCACGTCGGGAACGCGCATGGGGATGCGCCATGCGGGCGATTCGGGAGGGGCCCGTAGGCGAACCGACCCAGGCGATGCGCGTAGCACCGTTAGCATCCACTGCCAGGGGAAAACCAATGAAGTCCGCAACCTGCCTGTTCGGCCTGTTCCTGCTGTCCGCCAGCGGCGCCGCCATGGCGCAGCAATCGCCCAGCTGTCCCACCCTGCCGCCGGCCGCCGGGCTGGAATGGAAACAGCTGGCGGGCGCCGACTACCTTTCCTGCAAGGCGATCACCGCCGATGGCCGCGAAGTGCTGGGCGTCATGCTGACCGCCCGCTCGCCCGGCCTGAGCCTGCCGCGCGACCATCGCGAGGAGAAGGGCCAGCTCGCCTCAGAGGACTTCTACTGGTACCGGCCCGACCTCGGCGGCCGCGAAATGGCCAATCGCCGCGTGGCGGTGATCGAGCTGGGCAAGAAGCGCTTCGCGCAGGTCTGGATCAATGCCGGCGATGTCCAGGAGCTGGGTAGCCTGCAGGGCCTGGCGCAGCGGCTGGACCTGCAGCCGGCCAGCCTGGCGCTGGCGCGCTGAAGACGGACTGGCGGCCACGGCCGCCGGCAACCGAAAAACTACCGTTGCCAATTGCCCCCAGGCAGGCATTGAATGCGCGCATCCCGTCCCCTCCGGGCGGGCCTGCACAGGAGAGGCATCATGTCACTGGCTAAGCGATTGACGGCGGAGTTCCTCGGTACGTTCTGGCTGGTCCTGGGCGGTTGCGGCAGTGCGGTACTGGCGGCCAACTTCGGCGGCGATGGCAACCCATTGGGCATCGGCTTCCTCGGCGTGGCGCTGGCCTTCGGCCTGACCGTGCTCACCGGCGCCTACGCGTTCGGCCATATCTCCGGCGGGCATTTCAACCCGGCGGTGAGCCTCGGCCTGGTGGCCGGCGGCCGGTTCCCGGCGCGCGACCTCATCCCTTACTGGGTCGCCCAGGTGCTCGGCGGCGTGCTCGCGGCGGCGGTGCTGTTCCATATCGCCCACGGGCGGGCGGATTTCGCGATCGACCCGAACGCGGCCGGCGCGTTCGCCAGCAACGGCTTCGGCGCGCTGTCGCCGGGCGGCTATTCGCTCACCGCCGCGTTCCTGTGCGAAGTGGTGCTGACCGCGGTCTTCCTGCTGGTGATCATGGGCTCGACCCACACCAACGCACCGGTAGGCTTCGCACCGATTGCCATTGGCCTGGCGCTGACCTTGATCCACCTGATCAGCATTCCGGTCACCAATACCTCGGTGAACCCGGCGCGTTCGACCGCGGTGGCGGTGTTCGCCGGTTCGGGCGCGCTGGGCCAGCTGTGGCTGTTCTGGCTGGCGCCGCTGATCGGCGGCGTGATCGGCGGGTTGATCTACAAGATCCTCGGCCGCCCGGATCCGAATATCGTCGGCAGCGGCGGTTGATCCTGGCGCGTTGAGCAGCGCCACCGACGGGCCAGCTGCCATCACGACCTGTCAGCGGGCAGTCGCGGCTGAAGCCGCTCCCACAGTGCACCCGGCGCGCTGATCGAAGTTCCTGTAGGAGGGGCTTCAGCCCCGACGAGCGCAACCGCGGCAACGCGGCTGCGCTCACGGCTGCTCAGAACCGGCCTTCCTGGAAATCGACGAATGCCTGCATGATCTCCTGCTTGGTGTTCATCACGAACGGGCCATGCCGCGTCACCGGCTCGCGCAGCGGCCGGCCGGCGACCAGGATCAGGCGCGCACCCCGGCTGCCGGCGCGCACCTGCAGCACATCGCCGCCGCCGATCACGCCCAGTTGCTGCGCTTCGAGCGGACGCGCCTCGTCGCCCTCGCCCACCGTCGCCGCGCCCTCGAAGACGTAGGCGAAGATGTTGTGGCCCTCCGGCAACGCGTAGTCCCAGGCCACGTTCGCGGCCAATTCGACATCCAGATAGAGCGGGTCGGTCGCCGGCTGCACGATCGGCCCCACCACATCGCCCACGCGGCCGGCGATCACCTTGACGCTGACGCCCGGTGCCGGCGTCGCCACCGGGATGCGCTCGGGCGGGAATTCCTGGTATTTCGGTTCGGTCATCTTCTCGCGCGCGGGCAGGTTCACCCACAGCTGGAAGCCGCGCATGCGCCCGGACTCCTGCTCGGGCATTTCCGAGTGGACCAGGCCGCGGCCAGCGGTCATCCATTGCACGCTCCCCGGCGTCAGCAAGCCCTCGTTGCCGTGGTTGTCCTTGTGGCGCATGCGCCCGTCGAGCATGTAGGTGACCGTCTCGAAGCCGCGGTGCGGATGGCTCGGGAAGCCGGCGATGTAGTCCTCGGCCTGGTCGGTGCCGAACTCGTCCAGCAGCAGGAACGGATCCAGGTCGGGCAATTCGTTCGAACCGATGACGCGGGTCAACTTGACGCCGGCGCCATCGGAAGTGGCGTGGCCGCGCAAGGTACGCAGCAGGCGTGCCGGGGAGGCGGTGTGGGTGGCGCTCATGGCAGGGGCTCCTGGAGGGATGGCTCTCAAGATGGCGTTGGTGGGGTTCAGGGCCAATGAGGATGGGTGGGACCGATTGTTTCGTGGGTGGGGCTGGTGGTTGCCGGGACTCGGGACTCGTGAAAGCTGCCGGGACTCGGGACTCGGGACTCGGGACTCGGGACTCGCAAAAGCAAGAGCAAAAGCGGCGCATGCGCGGCTGGGCTTTGCTGGGCACTGAAGGCTGGCGTATCCGCGCCCCGCTCTTCCGAGTCCCGAGTCCCGAGTCCCGAGTCCCGAAAGCCCGAGTCCCGAAACAATACGACCAAAGTCCTAGCGCCCAGCATTGACCCCAGCCCGGCGCGGGGGGAACCTTGGGCCATTCTTCCGGGAGGGGATCACATGAAAGGCTTTTCGAAACTGGCCTGGGCCGCGCTCGCGCTGCTCGGCGCCTTTTGCCTGGGCACGATCGCGCTGCGCCGTGGCGAGCAGATCAATGCCTTGTGGATCGTGGTCGCGGCGGTGTCCATCTACCTGGTGGCCTACCGCTACTACAGCCTGTTCATCGCCACCAAGGTGATGCAGCTCGACCCTACCCGCGCTACGCCGGCGCAATTGAACAACGACGGCCTGGACTACGTGCCCACCAACAAGCACGTGCTGTTCGGCCACCACTTCGCCGCTATTGCCGGCGCCGGCCCGCTGGTCGGCCCGGTATTGGCCGCGCAGATGGGCTACCTGCCCGGCCTGCTGTGGCTGGTGGCCGGCGTGGTCTTCGCCGGCGCGGTGCAGGACTTCGTCGTGCTGTTCCTGTCCACGCGCCGCAACGGGCGTTCGCTCGGCGAACTGGTGCGGGAAGAAATGGGCCAGGTGCCCGGCACCATCGCGTTGTTCGGCGCCTTCCTGATCATGATCATCATCCTGGCGGTGCTGGCCATGGTGGTGGTCAAGGCATTGGCCGAAAGTCCCTGGGGCATGTTCACGGTCATGGCGACCATGCCGATCGCGATCATGATGGGCGTGTACATGCGCTACGTCCGCCCCGGCAAGATCGGCGAGATCTCGGTGGTCGGCCTGGTGTTGCTGCTGGGCGCGATCTGGCTCGGCGGCAAGGTCGCCGCCGACCCGACCTGGGGCCCGGCCTTCACCTTCGACGCCAAGCAGATCACCTGGATGCTGATCGGCTACGGCTTCGTCGCCTCGGTGCTGCCGGTGTGGCTGCTGCTGGCGCCGCGCGACTACCTGTCCACCTTCCTCAAGATCGGCACCATCCTGGCGCTGGCGGTCGGCATCCTGATCGTCATGCCGGAATTGAAGATGCCCTCGCTGACCCAGTTCGCGCACACCGGCGACGGCCCGGTGTGGAAGGGTGGCATCTTCCCGTTCCTGTTCATCACCATTGCCTGCGGCGCGGTGTCCGGTTTCCACGCACTGATCGCCTCGGGGACGACGCCCAAGCTGCTCGCCAATGAAGGCCACATGCGCTACATCGGCTACGGCGGCATGCTGATGGAATCGTTCGTGGCGATCATGGCGCTGGTGGCCGCGTCCATCATCGAGCCGGGCATCTACTTCGCCATGAACAGCCCCGCTTCGGTGGTCGGCAGCGACGTGGTCTCGGTGGCGGCCAAACTCGGCGAATGGGGCTTTGCGATCACCCCCGACGTCCTTGAAGCCACCGCGCGCGACATCGGCGAGCACACCATCCTGGCCCGTGCCGGCGGCGCCCCGACCTTGGCCGTGGGCATCGCGCAGATCCTGCACCACGTGTTGCCGGGCGAGGACACGATGGCCTTCTGGTACCACTTCGCCATCCTGTTCGAAGCCCTGTTCATCCTGACCGCGGTGGACGCCGGCACGCGCGCCGGCCGCTTCATGCTGCAGGACCTGCTCGGCAACTTCGTGCCGGCCCTGCGCAAGACCGAATCGTGGGGCGCCAACATCGTCGGCACCGGTGGCTGCGTGGCGTTGTGGGGCTACCTGCTCTACACCGGCGTGGTGGATCCGTTCGGCGGCATCCAGACCTTGTGGCCGCTGTTCGGCATTTCCAACCAGATGCTGGCGGGCATCGCGCTGATGCTGGGCACGGTGGTGCTGTTCAAGATGAAGCGCGACCGCTATGCCTGGGTCACGATCGTGCCGGCGGTGTGGTTGTTGATCTGCACCACGAGCGCGGGCCTGATCAAGATCTTCGACAGCAACCCGGCGCAAGGCTTCCTGGCACAGGCGCACAAGTTCCAGGCGGCGATCGCCAGCAATACGATCACGGCCCCGGCCAAGACGGTGGGGCAGATGCAGCAGATCGTGACCAATGCTTACGTCAACACCGGCCTGACGACGCTGTTCCTGTTCGTGGTGCTGGCGGTGCTGGTGTATTCGGTCAAGACGATTGTCATGGCGCGCCGCAGCCCGGTGCGGACGGACCGGGAGACGCCTTATGTGGCGTTGACGCCGGCGCAGATGGCGGATCTGTGATGGGTACCGGGCTGGTTCCTGTCGGTCAGTACCAGGCGCATCGCCGGGTTTGGCGGCGCCTGGTGCAGACGGCGCGGCTGTGTTGCGGGATTCCGGATTACGACAACTACGTGCGACATACGTTGGAGAAGCATCCTGAGCGGGTTGTGATGGATTACCCGACTTTCTTTCGGGAGCGGCAGGAGGCTCGGTATGGCGGGAAGAATGGGTTTCGGTGTTGTTGATTGGCGGTTGGTTGGTCGTTAGCCGTTGATGGGTTACGTGCGGCAACCGGGGGCAGGCGCCTTTCGGGACGCTTGGCGACATGGATGTCGCCAAGCAGCCCCCATGGATGGGTTCACGGCGTGTCCCGAAACGGGCCCGCCCCCGGAGACCGCACGGAACTCCCAAACAGCCGCTCTTAATTAATCAAGCAGCCTCAAAACTAATCAATCAGCCTCAAACAAACATCCCACCAGACGCCTCAACCCGCTGCGCATTGACCCACTGCGTAGCCGGATCCAACAACGCCACCATCACCGGCCCGATATCGTCCGGCTTCCCCGGCCGCCCCAACGCCGTGATCGACGCCACCATCGCATTGACCTGCGCATCGTCGCGCACCCGCCCACCGCCGAAGTCGGTCTCGATCGCCCCCGGCGCCAGCGTGTTCACGCTGATCCCGCGCGCACCCAGTTCCTTGGCCAGATAGCGCGTGAACACCTCGATGCCGCCCTTCATCATCGCGTACGCCGAACTGCCCGGCAGCGCGAACCGCGCCAGGCCGCTGGAGATATTGAGGATGCGCCCGCCATCGGCGATCAGCGGCAGCAAAGCCTGGGTGAGGAAATAGGGCCCGCGCAGATGCACGGCCACCATGTCGTCGAATTGCGCCGGCGTGGTCTCGGCAATCGGTGCGTACAAGGCGCTGCCCGCATTGTTCACCAACCCGTGCAGGTGCGTTGCCTGCCACTGTGACAGCTGCGCGCGCAATGCCTCGACGAAGGCCGGCAACGCCGCGGCATCGGCCACGTCGAACTGCAGCGCGGCCGCGCGCTGGCCCAGGGCCTGGATCTGCGCGACCACCGCCTGTGCCTCGCCGGCATTGCTGCGGTAGGTCAGCACGATGTCGCTGCCGGCGCGCGCCAGCGCCAGGGCGCCGTTGCGGCCGAGGCCGCGATTGCCGCCGGTGATCAGGGTGATGCGGGACGTCGTACTCATGGGAAGGACTCCGGGTCGGGCGCGAGTTTGCGCCGGGGAGGCCAGAGTATTGGGCTTGACACCGGCGATAAACCGCACAAATCTGAGCTGACTGTTCAACAATCGCGAACAACCATGGATCTGGCGCAATCCCTGCGGGCCTTCCAGCGGGTGGTGGAACTGGGCGGCTTCACCCGTGCCGCCGAGTCGCTCGGCCTGCCCAAGGCCAGCGTGTCCACCGCGATCCAGCAATTGGAAGCGCGCCTGGGCACGCAACTCCTGCATCGCACCACCCGCCGCGTGCAGGCCACGGCGGACGGGCGCGCCTTCTACCAGCGCAGCCGCGATGTGCTGGCCGACATGGAAGAGCTGCAGGCGATGTTCCAGACCGAGGGCCGGCCGCTGCGCGGCCGCCTGCGCGTGGACATGGGCAGCGGCATGGCGCGGCTGTTCGTGCTGCCGCAGCTGCCGTCCTTCCTGGCCGCGCACCCGCAGCTGGAGATCGAGCTCAGCGCGACCGACCGCCTGGTCGATGTCGTGCGCGAAGGCTTCGACTGCGTGTTGCGCGGCGGCCATCCGCAGGACGGGGCGCTGGTCGCGCGGACCCTGGGTTCGATGCACATCGTCAATTGCGCCAGCCCCGCCTATCTCGCACAGCGCGGGACGCCGCGCAGCCTCGACGATCTCGCCGAACATGCACTGGTGCATTACGTCAGCACTCTGGGCCAGCGCTCGGCAGGCTTCGAGTATCGCAGCGGCACCGAATACCGCCTGCTGCCGATGGGCGGCGCGGTCACCGTCAACAACGTCGAGGCCTATCATGCCGCCGCGCTGGCGGGCCTGGGCATCATCCAGGTGCCGCTGCTGAGCGTGCGCCAGGCGCTGGCGCAGAGGACGCTGGTCGAGGTGCTGCCCGAACTGGTCGCCGAACCGATGCCGCTCACCCTGCTCTACGCGCAGCGCCGCCACCTGCCGCGGCGCGTGCGCGTGTTCATGGATTGGCTGGCCGATCTGCTGGCACCGCACCTGGATCCGCCGCTGCGCTAGCGGCGCCGAGCCGCGTACGCAGCCGTCCTACTTGCCGTATTCCCAGTCGTAAGGCACTGCGGTCTTGCCCAGCACGAATGCCGTCAGCTCGGCGAAGCCGCTTTCGGCGCGCACGTCGTTGCCCAGCAGCAACAAGCAGCGGCGCTGGCGCTGCAGGCAGACCAGCATGTTGCCGGTGGTGTCGTTGTGGCCGCCCTTGAGGAAGCCCGGCCCTTGCGGGCCCTGGAACACCACCACGCCCAGGCCGGCGGCCAGGTCCTTGCGCCGTTGTTGCGGCGGCAATTCCGGCTGCAGGGTGGGGAACTGGCTGCGCGTGGTGATCGGCAATTGCGGACGCAACATGTCGGCATGCCCGGCGGCGGACAGTCCGCGGCCATCGACGAAGGCGGCGGCGAAACGCGCCAGGTCGGCGATGGTGGTGTCCATCGAGCCGGCCGCACGTACCTTGGAACGGTCGTCGTGCGGCTCGGGCTTGCCGTGCTCGTCCCAGCCGTCAGCGATGTTGGGCGCGAAGTCCGCGCGCCACTTCAGCGCCGTGCGGGTCATGCCGAGCTCGGCAAACACCGCGTTGGTGCCCTGCCCCACGTCCAGGCCCAGGCCGCGTTCGAGCACGAATTGCAGCGTCGCCAGGCCATCGCCGGAATAGGCGTAGCGCGTGCCCGGGTCGAAGTGGAAGTGCAGCTTCTCGTCGGGCTCGAGGAAATTGAAATTGGCGAAACCGCTGGCGTGCTGCAGCAGCATGCGCGGGGTCAGCTTGCGCCAGCGTTCGTCCAGCGCGGTCCAGTCGGTGTAGCGATCGACGATCTCCTCGCCACCGTATTCGGGCAGCGGCTGTGGCAGGTATGCGGCGATGGGCGTGTCGAGGGACAGCCTGCCCGCCTCCACCCAGCGCATCACCGTGTAGGCGAACACCGTCTTGGTCAGCGAGGCGCCGTACATCACGGTGTCGGTCGTGAGCGGCTCGCCTTGGGCGTTGCGCTTGCCGTAGGCCTGCACGTAGACCGGTTGGCCGTGGTCGATCACCGCCACCGCCAGGCCCTGCGCCGAGGTGCGCTGCATCACCTCGGCGACTTTCGCGTCGATCTGCGCCGGCGAGGGCAGCGCGCGCGCTGCGGCAGGGGGAGACAGCGCGCGCGCCGCGGCAGGGGGAGACAGCAAGAGCAGGCAGAACAGACAGCCGATGACGGACTTCATGTCGCATCCTCCGCGGGTCGGCGGCCGCCACCGGCCACCCTGGCTTCACGCTAGCCGGCCGCCGGCGGCCGCGCCCCTGCCGCAAGTCACGCGTTTGCGCCGACGGTTCACCTTGTCGTCCACGTCGGCGCAAACGCTGTCGCTCGATGTCGCGGTTACCGATCGGCCCGGCTCATGATTCCACCGGCTCGCCGGCAGCGCGATCGTTGCGGCCGCTCCGCTCGCGGTGCAGCCAGCGGTAAAGCACCGGCAGCACCAGCAAGGTCAACGCTGTCGACGAGACGATGCCGCCGATCACCACCGTGGCCAGTGGCCGCTGCACCTCCGAGCCGGCGCCCACGTTCAATGCCATGGGCAGGAAGCCGAGCGAGGCGACCAGCGCGGTCATCAGCACCGGCCGCAGGCGGCCCAATGCGCCGTCGCGAACCGCCTCGTCCAGGGGGTCGCCCTGCTCGCGCAGGCGCCGGATGAAGGCGATCATGACCAGGCCGTTGAGCACGGCCACGCCCGACAAGGCGATGAAGCCCACGCCGGCGGAGATCGACAGGGGAATCCCGCGCAGGGCCAGCGCGATGACGCCGCCGGTAAGGGCCAACGGCACGCCGCTGAACACGATCGCCGCATCCTTGGCCGAGCCGAAGGCCATGAACAACAGGGCGAAGATCAACGCCAACGTCACCGGTACGACCACGGCCAGGCGCTGGCTGGCCGAGATCAGCTGCTCGAACGTGCCGCCATAGGCGATCCAGTAGCCTTCCGGGAGCGCAACGTCCTGGCCGATGCGGCTGCGCAGCTCGCCGACGAAGCCGCCCAGGTCGCGCTCGCGTACGTTGGCGGTGATCACCACGCGGCGCTTGCCGTTCTCGCGATTGACCTGGTTGGGCCCCCGCTGCACCTGGATCCGGGCGACCTCGCGCAGCGGCACCGTGCGCGGTGCGCCGCTGCTGCCGCTGGCCGGGCGGCTGGATTCGTCCGCGCTCGCACGCTCCGGCAAGGGGATGGGCAGGTCGGCCAGCACGGCGGGGTCCTGGCGCAGGGCTTCGGGCAAGCGCACCACTAGGTCGAAGCGGCGGTCGCCGTCGAACAGCTGGCCGGCCACCGTTCCCCCGATCGCAGTGGCCACGGTCTCCTGGACATCGCCAGGGTTCAGGCCATAGCGGGCCAGCGCGACGGGATCGGGCGTGATCGTGAGCAATGGCAAGCCCGTCACTTGTTCGGCCTTGACGTCCTCGGCGCCCGGCACTTGCCGCATCACCCGCTCGACCCTGCTCGCCAGGCGTTCCAACCGGCCGAGGTCATCGCCGTAGACCTTGACCGCCACGTCCGACCGCACGCCGGAGATGAGCTCGTTGGTACGCATCTGGATGGGTTGGGTGAACTCATAGTTGCTGCCAGGAATTTCCTTGACCGCCGCTTCCATTTCTTCGACCAGCGCGGCCTTCGGCTTGCGCGGGTCGGGCCATTGGTCGCGCGGCTTGAGCATCAGGAACGTGTCGGCCATCGAGGGCGGCATCGGGTCGGTCGCCACCTCGGCCGTGCCGATCTTGGAGAAGACGTTGGCCACTTCGGGGAATTGGGCCAGGCGTTTCTCCAGCGTCTCCTGCATGGCCACGGACTGCGCCAGGCTGGTGCCGGGAATGCGCATCGGCTGCAGCGTGATATCGCCTTCGTCCAGGCTCGGCACGAACTCCGAGCCCAGCCGCGTGGCCAGCACGCCACAGCCCACCACCAGCACGGCGGCACCGGCCAGCACCAGCCCGCGTTGCCGCAATGCCCAGGCCAGCAGCGGTGTGTAGCGGGCCCGGGACCAGCGCATCAAGCGATTGTCGTGCTCGGCGACCCGGCCGCGCAGGAAAGTCGCCACGGCCGCCGGCACGAAGGTCAGCGACAGCATCATGGCGCCGGTCAGTGCCAGCACCACGGTGACGGCCATCGGATGGAACATCTTTCCTTCCACGCCCGAGAGCGCAAAGATCGGCAGGTACACCGCGGCAATAATGCCCAGGCCGAACAGGCTGGGCCGGATCACCTCGGCGGTCGCCGAGGCGGTCAGGTCGAAGCGCTCTTCGTCGTTGAGTTGGCGGCCCAACGCATGTTGCGCCTCGCCGAAACGGCGCAGGCAGTTTTCGATGATGATCACCGCGCCGTCGACGATCAGGCCGAAATCCAGGGCCCCCAGGCTCATCAGGTTGCCCGACACGCCGCCGCGCACCATGCCGATGATGGTGAAGAGCATGGCCAGCGGAATCACCGCCGCGGTGATCAGCGACGCCCGCACGTTGCCCAGCAGCAGGAAAAGCACCACGACCACCAGCAACGCACCCTCGACCAGGTTCTTGGCGACCGTGCCGATGGTGCGGTCCACCAGCGCGGTGCGGTCGTAGACCGCCTTGGCGTGCACGCCAGCGGGCAGGCTGGCGTTGGCGGTTTCCAGCTTGGCCGCGGCTGCCCGGGACACCTCCCGGCTGTTGGCGCCAAACAGCATGAAGGCGGTGCCGATCACCACTTCGTGGCCATTTTGTGTCGCCGCGCCCGTGCGCAGCTCCTTGCCCTCGGCCACGGTGGCAACGTCGCGAACGCGGATCGGCACGCCCTCGCGGCGATCCAGCACGATGTTGCCGATCGCCTCCAGGTCCGCCAGTTGCCCCGGCACGCGCACCAGGAACTGCTGGCCGTTGCGCTCGATGTAGCCGGCGCCGACGTTCTGGTTGTTGCGCGTCACCGCGGCCACCACGTCGTTCAAGGTGAAGCCCAGGGCCACCAGTTGGGCGGGGTCGGGCGTGATGTGGATCTGCCGCTCGAAGCCGCCGATGGTATTGACCTCGGTCACGCCAGGCGTGGTGCGCAACTGCGGGCGGATCACCCAGTCCTGCAAAGTGCGCAGATCCGTGGCGGTGTAGGCGGTGCCGTCGGGTTTGCGTGCGTTGGGCGCCGCCTCCACGGTGTACATGAATATCTCGCCCAGGCCGGTAGAGATGGGGCCCATCTCCGGGTGCAGCCCGCCGGGCAGTTGCGAGGCGATCTGCTGCAAGCGTTCGGCCACTTGCTGGCGGGCGAAATACAGGTCGGTGCCGTCCTTGAACACGACGGTGACCTGCGACAGCCCGTAGCGCGACAGCGAGCGGCTGTAGTCCAGCCGGGGCAGGCCGGCCATCGCCGTTTCGATCGGGAACGTCACCCGCTGCTCGGCCTCCAGCGGCGAATAGCCCGGTGCCTGGGTGTTGATCTGGACCTGGACGTTGGTGATGTCGGGAGTGGCATCGATGGACAGATGGCGATAGCTCCACACGCCGAGCGCGACCAGCGCGGCGGTGAGGACCAGCGTCAGCCAGCGATGGCGAATGGACAGGCGAATGAGGCGTTCGAGCATGGCGGGCCTCAGTGGTCTTCTTCGACGGTGGATTTTTCGATGTCCGCCTTGATCAGGAAGCTCTGCGCCACGACTACCCGCTCACCCGCCGCCAGGCCCTCCAGCACCTCCACGCGCTCGGCATCGCGCCGCCCCAGCCTGACCGGCCGGGTGTGGTAGGTCTGGCCCTGCTGCACGTAAACCACGTCCTGGTCCTCGGCCGTCTGCAGTGCGCTGACCGGCACCACCAACGCCGCCGCCTGCCGGTCCACGGTGACCCGCGCCTTGACGGCCGAGCCGGGGCGCCACAGCCCGTCGGCATTGGCGACGGTGGCCCGGGCGATCGTGCTCTGGCTTGCGGTGGCGGTACCCGGCAAGACGCGCTCCAGCGTCGTTTGCGCCGATACGCCATCGCTCAGGCGCGTCACCGTGACCGGCACGCCGGGGCCAATGTGCTGGGCATCGGCGCCGAAGAGGTGCAGGTCCACCCACAGCGAGGACAGGTCGGCGACCTCGAACAGCGCGGCGCCCTCGACCGCCGCCATCCCCACGGCGGCCGTGCGTGCCATGACCACGCCGCTGAGCGGCGCAGTGACGGTGTAGGGGGTCAGGCTCAGGTTGCTTTCCACCGTGGCCAGGACCTGGCCGGCGCGGACGGTATCGCCCACGCCAACCCGCACCGAGCGCACCGGACCGGGGAAGCGCGCGGTGACCTGGGCAATGCGCCCGTCGATGGGGGTCAGCAAGCCCTGGACCTCATGCTCGTCGGCAATCACGCCCGGGCCTACTGCCGCCACGCGGATACCCGCGGCCTGCGCGGCCGGGTCGGCGATGGTGGTTTGCAGGGGTGCTTCCTGTTCGCCGTGCGCCTCGTCTTCGCCGGCATGGCCAGCGTCGGCATCTGCATTCGGGGCGGGAGCGTTGCAAGCGGCCAGCAGCAAGGACAAGCCCAACGCAAGCCAGGAAAAACGGTTCATGGCGTGTCTCCGGAGGAAGCGGCCACCGGCGGCGCTAGCAGCGCCTGGCCGGTCAGCCGTTGGATTTCAATGAGTGCGCGCTGTGCATCGAGCGCAACGTCGAGTTGCTGCTGCGCCATGGCCATCCGTTCGGATTGCAGCTGGGCCCATTCCAGGTAGCTGATGGCGCCGGCACGATAGGCGCGCTCGGCGGCTTGTTCGGCCCGCGCCAGTTTCGGCAGGACGTCGTCCTGCAGGCGTGCCACCTCGGCCTGCGCCACGGTATAGCGGCCGTGCGCTTCCACCAGCGTCGAGTAGAGCGACAGGCCCTTGGCCTCGCGCTCGATCGCCAGCACGTCCAACTCGGCTTCGCTGGCACGGATCTGCGGCTGCGCGCGGGCGGAGCTGCCCAACGGCATGGACACACTGGCCACCCAGGCGGTGTCGTCGCTTTCCTGCAGGCGGCGTACGCCGAGCTGCCATGCCAGGTCGGGGACGGCCGCCGTGCGTGCCAGTTGCAAGCGCGCCTGGGCGATGCGGCGGGCATCGGCGAACTGCGCCAGCTCGGGCGTCCGTTCCAGCTCGGCTGCCAGTGTTTGCAGCGACTCGATCGCGGGCAGGCGCATCGGGTCGGCGGGGGCCGCCTGGAAGCCGGGGGCACGTTCGCCCCACAGGGCGGCCAAGTGCTGGCGTGCCGCCGTGCCTTGCTGCTCGGCCCGGTCGCGCGCCAACTCGGCCCGCGCCAGCGCCGCCTGCGCCGTGAGCACGACCGATTCCGGCGACGCACCGGCCTGCAGGCGCTGCCGCGCGGCGGCCACGGTGCGTTCGCGCTGGCCGAGGTCCATGACCGCCAGGGCGCGTTGCCGGTCGGCGCCGACGACGGCCAGGTAGCGCCGTGCCGTCTCGGCCAGCAGGTCCAATCGGCTCGTTTCCCGCTGCACCGCCAGGGCATCGATGCGGCTCTGCGCCAAGGTGCGTCGAGCGTCGAGCTTGCCGCCGCGCTCCAGTACCGAGCTCAGGCCCAAGGTCAGCTCGGCACTGTCCAGGCCACGGGTCTGGCCGGTGCCCAGCGCATTCTCGATGTCGGCACCGACGGTCCAGGGTGGACGCTGAGAGGCTTGCGCTCGCTCGGCGGCGAGCACGCTGGCCTGGGCGTCCACCAGGCGCAGCTCGGGGTGGGCCTGGGCAACGCGCGCGAACGCATCGTCCAGGGTCATTCGGTCGGCGGCCGCAGTCGGCCATGCCGCTGCGCCCAACACCAACCATGCGGCAAAAGCCGCCCATCGCACATACATGGCAGTACTCCGGAAGTTCTCGTTATCGACAGGAGGGCTGGCAGCGGCCAGCGACATCACCCTGCGATCGGTGGCCGGAACGGCGCGGCCCAGCGTCCATGCGGCAACGCGCGCGCCTCGGCCCGCGCGACCGGCGTATGCAGGTCGCCTTGGGGAACCTGGAGCGTGATGTGGGGGGTTGCCACGGCGTGGCTGCAGCAAGGCACAAGCGAATGAAGCTGATGCAGCGCTGCGGCAATGCCGCGTTCGCCGGGCGCCGGACCCGCCTCGGACGAGCCCGCCGCTTCCTGTTGGAGATGGCCCTGCGCGTGCAAGTCCCCTGCCAACCCGAAAATGGGTTGCACCATCAGGCCCAATGCCAGGTGCACCAGCAACAGCCAGCGCAGACCGGACCAGGGTCGAGGTCGCGATTTCATGCAGGCAACGTGCCGGCGTTCAATGCGTCTTGGCTCATCGCAAAATCTCCAGTTCGCCGCGCGGCGGTTCGGCCAGGGCATGCCGCTGGCGTGGCAAGTTGCCTGAGGGTAGAGTCCGTAGCTACTACAGAGTCAAGCGCGCCAGGGATGAAAATCAGCGAAGCCGCCGAAGCCAGCGGGTGCCATCTCGAGACAATCCGCTATTACGAGCGCATCGAACTGCTGCCCCGGCCCGGGCGCGAGAGCAACGGCTACCGGGTCTATGGTCCGGCCGACATCGAGCGGCTGCGGTTCATTGCCCGCGGCCGGGATCTGGGGTTCAGCCTGGAAGAGGTTCGCAGCTTGTTGCAGCTGGCCAGCGACGACGGGCTTTCATGCATGGACGTCGATCGCCTGGCCCGCAGCCATCTTGACGACATCCGGACCCGCCTGGCCGATCTGCAGCGCATGGCCAGCGAACTGGAGCGGGTTATCGCCAGTTGCCAGGGAGGCCAGCGCGCCGAATGCGCCATTCTGTCGACCTTGCGGCAACCGGCCCATTGCCAGGCGGGCAGCCGTTGCGGGGAAGCGTCATGAGCCCTGATAGCCCTTTCGATACCTTCCTGTCCCGCTATGCCGCCGCCGTGCGCGCCCGCGATGTCGCGGCGTTTCTGGCCTTGTACGACGAATCGCTGCACGTCTTCGATATGTGGCAGGCGCCGCCGCTGGCCGGCCTGGCGGCTTGGCGCGCGATGGCCGAGGGCTGGTTCGGCGGACTCGGCGATGAGGTGGTGGTGGTGAGCTGGCGCCAGGCGCAGTCAGAGGTGAGCGGCGATCTGGCCAGCGGCCACGCGATCCTCACTTTTGCTGCCCAGGCGCCGGACGGCAGTGTGCTGCGTGCCTTGGACAACCGTTTGAGCGTGGCGATGCGGCGTGGGCCGGAGGGCTGGAAGGTCTTTCATGAACATACCTCCGCGCCGGTCGAGCACGGCAGCCTGGTGGCGGTGCTGCAGTTGCCTTGAGGGCGGACTTTTGGTTTTTCCGTGCGGCGTTCGGGGCCGATAACAACAGAACAACCAAGCGCCCTTCGCACGGCATGCACCCACCTCCCGGCACGCTCGCACGCATGAGCCGCGCCCCCGATCCCCACAACACCCACGGCGCGGACGCTGCCGCCAGCCTGCGCATCGACAGCTACAACCTCGCCTTGGTACGCGCCGATGGCGAGGGCTTCGTCGGCGACCTCGCCAGCCAGACCGCCTTCCGCGAACTCCTCGACCAGGCCCGGCGCAAGCAGCGCACCGCCAAGGACCCGTTCGGCAAGACACCCACGGCCGAACTGGGCAAGAAGGAAATCGACATGGTGCTGATCGGCGGCGACGCCGATGCCGCGCACCTGGTGCACATCGCCATTGAACAGCATGCGCAGCGGCTGGTGGAGGTGACGCGCTGCTTCCTGGCACAGCCGGAATGGCAAGCGGTCGAGGCGATCGTGCTCGGCGGTGGATTCCCCTCGAGCCATTTCGGCGCATTGTCGATTCGCCGTGCCGATCGCCTGTTGCGGCTGGCGCGCATCAAGGTCCGCCTCTACCTCCTCGACCAGGACCCCGACGAAGCCGCGCTGCTCGGCTGGAGCACCCTGCTGCCCGCGGCAGCGCGCCAACACGCCGCCTATCTCGCCGTGGACATCGGGGGCACCAACCTGCGCTGCGGGCTGGTCGAGCATCGTCTGGACAAGGCCGCCGACGGCCGCAAGGCGCGGGTGCTCGAACACATGCAGTGGCGCCATGCCGACGACGCGCCGGCACGCGGCGAGGCGATCGCGCGCCTGGCCGGCATGCTCAACGGCCTCAACGCCCAGGCGCGCACGCTCGGCATCGACCTGGCCCCGTTCGTCGGCATCGCCGTGCCCGGCAAGATCGAACCGGACGGCCATATCTCGCAGGGCGCGCAGAACCTGCCCGGCGACTGGGAAATGCCGTTCGACCTGCCCGGCGCGCTCGGCCAGCGGCTCGACCGGGTCGGCCGGCAGCGTCCGCAGGTGCTGCTGCACAACGATGCGGTCGTGCAGGGGCTGAGCCAGTGCCACGCCATGCGCAAGCATCGCCGCTGGGGCATCTTCACCATCGGCACCGGGTTGGGCAACGCGAGCTATTCGCGGCGCTGAGGCAGGCGCAACGTTTGCGCGATAATCCGCGCTTCCCTGCACCCGCGGAGCGAACATGCGCGAATCGACCCTGGTCTTCTTCGTCACGCTGCACCTGAAACCCGACTGCATCGACGAGTGGCGCACCGCGCTCGACGAGTTGCTGCGCGACATGCAGCGCGAGCCGGCGTTCGTGTCCTGCCACCTCGACCGCGATGCGCAGGACCCGGCCTTGTTCACGCTCTACGAGCATTGGGACGAACCTTCGGTGGAAGCCTTCCTCGCCCACCAGGCCACCGACTATCGCGATCGCTACGAAGCGCTGTTGCCGGCGTGGTTGCAGTCACCGCGCCAGGCGCAGGTGCTGTTGCCGATACGGCAGTGGACGGCGCTCGGCTGAATTCGACACCCTGCAACGCAAGATCTTCCGTGCTCCGGCCAGTGCGTAACGGGTCGTAACCCTTTCGAAAATCCTTCCAAGCACAGCACGCGGCGTGAACGACCCGTCGCTGCAAAATCCGCTGCCGCGCTCCTGCGGCTTGTGGGTTTTCCGGAGTGATCTGCCATGTTGGACTGGAACCAATACCGCAACGAACTCGGCAGCCGCATCGGCGAGCTGGGCAAGCTCAGCCCCGATACGTTGCGGGGCTACCAGACGCTGTCCGGCGCTGGCGCCAAGACCGGCCATCTCGACGGCAAGACGCGCGAATTGATCGCGCTGGCCGTGGCCGTGACGACCCGCTGCGATGGCTGCATTGCCGTGCATACCGCGGCGGCGGCGAAGGAAGGTGCTACGAAAGAGGAAGTGGTCGAGGCGTTGGGCGTTGCGGTGGCGCTTAATGCGGGCGCCGCGCTGGTGTACTCGGCGCGGGTGATGGATGCGTTGGGCGGGGCTTGAGCGCGGACTTTTTCCGGCTGCGGAGATGCCACAGGCCGCTGAACATTTCCGGTCGCGGCTGAAGCCGCTCCTACAGTGCAATCGCGCGCATCACAGCGATCGGAAAATTGTAGGAGGGGCTTCAGCCCCGATGGTATCCGGAGGTGAGGAACCCACAGCCCCGCATCACAGCGATCGGAAAATTGTGGGAGGGGCTTCAGCCCCGATGGTATCCGGAGGTGAGGAACCCACAGCCCCGCATCACAGCGATCGGAAAATTGT